>Ga0302140_10003745_pt1 | contig 19458 bp, 14 predicted proteins | sample I_Bog_E1_1_FD_202095 | JGI IMG/M metagenome (GOLD analysis project Ga0302140, IMG submission 202095) | Peat permafrost microbial communities from Stordalen Mire near Abisko, Sweden - I_Bog_E1_1 | ecosystem: Environmental > Terrestrial > Soil > Wetlands > Peat | place: Sweden: Abisko, Stordalen... | reverse complement strand
GGGCGGGTGGAAAACCGCGCTGTCTATGTGGCTGTCGGCATCACGATGGAGGGCGGCAAAGAGGTTTTGGGCCTGTGGACATCGGCCAACGAAGGCGCCAAGTTCTGGTTGCAGGTGCTGACCGAGATCCGTAATCGCGGAGTGAAGGATATCTTCATTGCCTGCGTGGACGGGCTGAAGGGCTTTCCGCAAGCAATCGAGACGATCTTTCCGCAAGCACAGGTGCAGACTTGCATCGTGCATCTGGTGCGAGCCAGCCTGAACTACGTGGGCTGGAAAGAGCGCAAGCAGGTGGCCGCGGACCTGAAGGAGGTCTATCGCGCAGCGACCGCCGACGAAGCCGAACAACGGCTGGCCGCATTCGCAGCCCAGTGGGACAGCCGCTATGCACCCATCGCCGCGCTTTGGCGGCGGCAGTGGCAGCAGGTGATTCCGTTCTTTGCCTTCCCCGCCGAAATCCGCAAGGTGATCTACACGACCAACGCAGTGGAATCACTGAACATGAGTCTGCGCAAAGCCCTAAAGCCGCGGGTGGCTTTTCCCAGCGAGGAGGCGGCTTTGAAGGTGATGTACTTGGCACTGCGCAACGTGATCCGCAAATGGGAACGCTCCATCCACTGGAAAACGGCACTGAACTGCTTCACGGTCTTGTGGGAAGACCGCATCCAGGCGGCGATCGGAAAGTAGCATCATTTCCTCCGCCCCGGATCACCTTCGATACGGCCGGATGCGCCCGCCGTAAAGGGTCTCCGCTTCGCTGCGATGAACGCGCTCAAAGAACGCGCGCCCTTGACGGCAGTCGCATTCGGCCAAATAATCCAACTATCCGGGTCATAGGAATTGAAGAAAATTCCGCTCGGACGATAACAAGCAGGAACGGCGTTTACACAGAATCCGGAACACTACCGTTGGCCACGGCCGCATTTACTTTCTTCGCAGTCTCATCATCAACATTCTGTTCTTCAAGGAATTTTTCTATCTTTCCGCGCAGCTCCTTGAATGCAGCCTTGTCCATCTTGACTTCATTCCCACCGGTAGCACGATGGAAACCTTCGAGTGCTTGCGCCAGTGGCATAGCAATGGTGGTAGCTGCGCAATCAAAGTTCTTGAAACCGAGCATCGGCCCTGTTCGGGATTTAATTCCCCGGTGATCCTGTTCGATCAGATTGTTCAGGTATTTCGATGATCTCAACTTGGTGTGCTTCCATGCCTCGTCTTCCCTTGGCATCTCGCGCACGGCTCGGTGTGATGCAGCGTAGCCATCCAAGGTGATGCTGACTGGTACCCGCCTTTGGGTTCGAAGCGCCTTACGGAAAAGCGCCTTGGCCGCCGCGACGTCTCTTGTCGGACTTAGCCGGAAGTCGACGGTGTTGCCTTCCCGGTCTACCGCACGATATAGGTAAACCCATCGTCCGCGCACTTTCAGATACGTCTCGTCAACACGTCAGGACCGGCCAACTTTACGCGCAAAGCGAGTCCAGCGCTTCTCGAACTCCGGCGCATACCGTTGCACCCAGCGCATGATCGTTGTATGCGAAAGACGAAACCCACGTTCGGCCATCATCTCAACCAGATCACGAAAGCTGAGCTTGTAACGTAGATACCAACGCACACAAAGGATGATCAGATCCCGGTCGAAATGGCGCCCTGCAAACAGATCCTTCATGCCTCTTGACTCGCTCATCGTCGGCCCATTTCTTCCAAATCATTACTGTAACCCGCTCGCCCTGGCTATTTGCACCAGAGCCTCCCTTGATTCATTGCCGGTATATTTGGAAAAAGCTGGACGTCAAAAGGAACTATTAAACGTACTGAGTCCAGCTGCGCTGATTGCGATGGCGCAACAGTCAGAATCATTCCTTCCTCTTCAGGATCGCTGTGAACTAGGGCTGAAGACTGCATTGGCCTTGAAGCGTTACGACGATTCTCTTCGGTTTCAACTTCAAAGTGCGGTTGCTGCGGATATCTCCCGGTTTGAATTCGCGGAGGCTGAAGTAGTAGCTCGCCTCTCTCTTGATGATTACGGAAACGCGCTAAGAATTGCACAAACGGCGGTCTGAAAAGGCATCGATTGCAGTTGATGGCCGCGATCGCGCGCGTACAGAAGTCGGACGGACTTGTTCCTGAACCTACGCTGATTCAGGCAGTGGAAATACTTGTTCAGCAGGTAGAGCCAAAGGAATTCGGAGACGACTTGCTTGTCTTGATCTCCGAAAGTAGACTTTTGATCTGATCAGCCGTATGCCTTCTACCTCTCGTCATCTTCCATCTTCTCCAAAGGTGACTCATTCATCACTTATTGCATCAGCCTTGAGGACTAGACTCTTCCCCGAATCTTTTTCGCGAAGGCTCTAGCGCGCCCTGTCCCTCTTCCTTCCGCTCCGAGGTCAGCGACTCATCAAGTCGCAGAAGTTGAAGCTAAAGTTATCGAGATCGTGATAGCAGTAAGATCTGATCCAAGAAATATGTACGACCTTCGTGAGACATTCTTCCATTCACCTGTTACAACGCCCCAAGCGGTCGCCGCAAACACCGTCGTACTCATATTGATAGCCCAGCCGGCGCTTGGTCCCCATACTCCCATTTGCGCTGCGCCGATTCCATACAGGATGATGCTTGCTAGCAATAGCCCGCCCATTGTCGATCCTGCCATCAGATTCTGGCTTGGTGCCTCTAGAAAACGCTTTAGGGAAGTATTTGGCCCCAAATGGACCACGCAGTAGACAGCATTTGGACCAAATGCCGCTCCGAGTACGATTGCCCAAAGCGCATTGGGAGCCCAGATAGTCTTTGCCCCAGACTGAACCGCAATGTCGGTTATGTGAGCTCCGAAGACAAATGCAAAATTCAGCATCGGTGAAAATATTCCCGCAAGTATACACACGATGATCCCTCGCCAGAAATATCTTCGTGCATGTTCCCGTTCAATTGCGGATGCTCCCTTTATTTGCCCGGTCCCTGCATAGGCACATAACACGATTCCGATGACTGTAGCCCCAAGAGACGCTAAGAGAAGATGACCGCGATGAGAGAACAATTCATGGGGATCAATAACTAGTAACGGGAGGAGTGAACCGAGCGTAGCAGTAAGGCTCAGGATGATCGCGAAGGAAACCGACATTCCAACCATAACTACGCCAATTATGTATAGGAGGGTGCCAATTCCCCATCCGAAACCAAAGGTCGCCGCTAAAAACACAGGCCAGATCCCCGACATTCTATAAACTCCAATAGGGTCCGGAACTGTAGCCCAGACTACTATCCAAGGCAGAACAAGCATTGCTACAATCGACTGGATCAGCCAAAGGTTTTCCCACACGCAGCGTCTGGCATACTTCAGTGGTGCTACAGAACTCGCGTTAAGAATTCCCGAGACAAGAAGGAGCGCGAATGCGCTGAAAACTTTCTTAGATTCCACATCATCATCCTCTATTTTTGGACTTGGAGCGCACAACTGAATTGCCGAGACCCATTCCTCCAGGGAAAACCGCTATCTGAATGTCCGAAACTGCAGATGGCACTCGACGTACACATCGAATGCCACCTGAATGGCTCGCAGCGTTGCAGTTACAACGGAATGGGGCCGAAACAAACTCGACCCCTACCCGGAAAGTCACAAAGGTTCTAGTTGATTACCTTCAGTTCAAGACCCAACAGCGAAACTACCTTTTTGATGCTTCCTGTCGAGTGGCCCACACCCAGAGCGCAGTGGTGAGTTGGGCCCTCTTTACACCAAGCCTCCATAAACGCGGCTGGGTCAAGCGCAAACTGAAGGCGGCTTTCTGTGTTGCCAATCTGAAGCCGTTGCCCTGGCATTGATTCACCCTCCGCAACTAGGAACTTGAGGCGCCCTTCACGTGTCTGAGTTAGGGCGAGAACCGTAATCGGACCAGTGCGAACACCGGTTTCGACACTTACGCCGTATCCTCGTTTGCCATGGTAAAGCCCCAGCCCGCGGATCATCGGACGTCCATCTGCGATTTCTAGGTGGAACGGGCCGTCATGCCCCATCATGATAAAACGGTCACGAAAGTCGAATGCGACAATTTCTGTAAAGCTTCCGCCTTTACCTAGGAGGTCCAAAACCTTCATCGCCTGCGCATTCTTAAGATCACCCTCACCGGAACAGGCCACTCCGGAAGCGGTAAGTAGGGAACAACCTAGTGTCATCCCTGCCGCGAGTCGCTCGTAAGGGTTACCATTCAGGCCACGATAGTAATAAGCTAGCCCATTCAGGTTGAAGTCTCTCACAAGTGAGTCGAGACCAACGGCCACGCGGCACGCCCAATTCATATCCTCTGGCCTTGGCTTTTTAGCCAATGGGTCGATTGGACTATCTTCGCAGATCTCGAAAACTTCTAGCACTTCTTCCATCTTCTGAGAGATCTCATCTTCACGTACAGCGCTCACACGTTCGTCAAGATCACACATCTCAAGAACTTCGATGTGTGTTCCAAGTTGCGCCTGGTGCTGGGTGAAATCGCTATACATATCCAGCATTCCTGGATAGGCGTGCCCAAGAATACCCATCCTGGATCCGCGGAGATTTCTCGCCACAGCGGCGGCCTCACACCACTCACGAATTTCATTCCAAGCCAATTCCCACGGCTCTCGCACGTCTTCTTCTGGCTCGAGCATACCGGTAACCTGGTGGAACTCGATGCCCGCACGTTCAAACGCGCATGCAATCTCCGGAATACAACATCCGGAGCAATTGGATAACCACTCATGAGTGTCAGTCCGGGCATAGTCGAGCGCAGCGCTTGGTTGGAGATTAAGCACTACGACAGGCGCCTTTGCGCGCTGAACCAGCGGAAGGACTTGCGAAGACGTTGCATAGGTTCCCACATAGCAGAAGATTAGGTCCAAATCCTCTCTCAGAAACTCCGTACCGACCTTCGCAGCTTTCTCTGCATTGTCCACTAACCTGCCGCTAACAACGCAAGCCCACTCGCTAATCCGCTGCTCGACATTCGCCTGATAACTCTCTAACCGCTCTTTCATACCCGGAAACTGTGGCCAATATGCTCCCAATCCGATCCCGAATACTCCAACTCTCGCCTTCTTTTTCGTCCTCATAGTCTTCCTCCGTTTTGTGCTGGAGCAAGGATGAAGTGATAGGAACCGGAACCAATCCGAACATCAATATAATCACCGGTTTCACTTGCCCCGCTTATTCCAATCGCGCCTTTCATAAAGTGTCCTAACTTCCATACCGAGTTACCGCCTTCCTCAACGACAGGGTTTTTCACTCCTCCTTTCGGGATCCTCAATTCAGCTTCACTATTGGCAGGAATTACAACATCAAGATTGAGCGAATCACCCTGCTTCATCCAGTGGGATGAGATTACCCCTCGCACAGTCGTGATCGAGGCTTCAGCATCATGCAGATCTCCCACAACGTGTGGCTCGATGTGAATCTGTTTGAATCCAGGTGTCATGTTGCTCGGTCCATAGTAGCTTGGAGCCTCAATGCCAGCGAGGTAACCATAGAAGAATTCGTCAATTGTCGCCCACATGATCATGCTTTCTTCGCTTCCCCCATCGATTCCTGCCTGCCAAGTAGTACCCATGCCCCAGCCTTCCCATATTGTTGTTGCACCCTGGCTGACCATATATCCCCAGCCCGGATACTCACGTTGACGGGCAACTTGGTAAAGGACATCGCCGCGCCCAGACTCTGACCTTCCAATAGCATTTTTCACCGCTAGCCAGCGGGCCGCCGTTGTAGGGTATCTCGACCGAATTGTCAGAGATGACCTTTCCGCTGTCCCATTTGTCGCCCACATTCGCCTGCAGCGTTTCGAGCGATCCAGCCACTAGGACCTGGTAAGCGCGCTGGCCCTGAGCCCGCTCGTTTGACTTGAGCAGCCATCGAAATCGCGGATGGAGAGCTCCGATACCAAGCGGATTGATACCGTTCTCGGTCTTGAGTCCCTGCACCACAAGAGCGCTCTGGGCCACGGACGAGTTCTCGGGTTGAGCCATTGCGCAAGGTGCTACGGTCAGCGCACCCGTCGCGGCGCGACGAATATCGAACGCCGCAAATCGCAGGCAGCCAGGACGAGCCTGCGGGCAACATCACGTTTCATGGATGATCCTCCGGGGGTCAGGTTAAATATTGATGGATTTGGAATCATCAAGCATGCTAAATTCGGACGCATTGGAAGCCCGCGGCCTCAGCAAAGGTTTCGAGTTGCCGGCTCATGTCGCCGAGGCCCAAGGCGATATGATGGCTTGGACCTTGCCTGCACCACGCTTCCATGAATTCGTGTAGCGGTCGCGTCACCCGGACCCGGCAATTGGGATTACCGATATTGAGGATAGAACCGGGTATGGACTCGCCAACAGCGTAGATGAGCTTGAAGGTGTCACCGGCATCGAACTGGGTGAGGTTAACCAGAGTGATCGTTCCGTTCGGTATGCAGAAATCGATACCCAAGCCGTTGCCGGTTTTTCCGTGATGGACCTGCAGGTGTTGCAAGGTGGCTTTGCCTTCAGCGATGTTGATATTACTCGGGCCGTCGTGGCCCATTAGGAAGAAGTTCTCTTTGAAATCCATAGAAAAAAATTCGAGGAACATACCGCCTGCGCCGAGCAAATCGAGAATCTTCATTGCCATCGCAGTTTTCACATCTCCTTCCGTCACGCCGAAACGTCCCATCGCAGCTAGACGTGAAACAGCGAGCGCAGACTGCGCACGAATCTGGGTGATGAAATCATCTTGGCCCCACCAGTAGTATCCGAACGCGTCGATATCATAGCGGGAAACAAGACGGTCGAACGCGACAGCGACTTTAGCAGAAAACCGCATATGCTCATTCGTAACGGTCTGGTCGACATCATAGAGAGCACGGAATTCGTCATACATGGAGGAAAGCTCGGCATCTGTGACATGCTCAACAGCGACCTTGATCTCCTCCACCTCGGGTCGCAGAAGCAGTTTCCCAGTGGCACAGAGCAGACGATGCTCGTCGGTAGGCATGTCGGTCATGCCGTCGTAGGTTTTGCCGATCACGGCGCAGTTGAGCGACTGGAAAGCGCGAGCGGCGCTCGCGCCCTGACAATCGGCTGCAAGTTCATCCCAGAGCCGCGGATCGCCGAAGTGTCCAGTGATAACGCGGAAGGATTTGCCCAGGTTGACCAGAGTTCCTGAATACTCAGGTATGCAGCACACGCCTTCGTGATGCAGGTAAATTGCCGTGTCTGCATTGCGGTAATCGTAGGTGGAATCTTCGTGGGCGTTGAGAAGGCGTATGGGCGCGTGGATCTTGCGAACCACCGGAGCGATGCACATCCCTGTGGTATAGCCGAATGGGAAAATGAGTAAGATGTCAATGGGATTGGCTTGGAAGAACGAGGCGGCGGCTACGGCTTTCTCCGGAGTGTCAACCAACTCCGGTGCGATAACGTCGCCGATTTCTGCAAGGTGGGAGCACAGCTTGGAGTACATGCCCTCGCCCAAAGCCTTCAGGTTGGGAAACTGGCCCCAATAAATTTTGTGACCGGTTGGTAAAACGCCAATTCTAGGCCGAGGCATCCTGCCCTTCAGATTCGCTACATTACGTGCCGCTTTTTGGTGATTCTTTATCGTTGCCGAAGGTGCCATAACTTGCTCCTTAACAGAAGTTGATGCGTTTTCACAGACGAATCCCGCTCCGTTCGCAGCCCGAACGACTTCGCGGGAAAAGTGAAGCGGGTGGAAGCACAATCCAGAAATCCGAAGTCCTCACCGTAGGACCTTCAGGCCAGACTGCATTTGCCACGCCAGCAAAGCCGACTAGATAATGCCAACAAGTGCATACCGTGGGCCACGTGCAATTTGCACTGATTCCTTCTCCAGATTCCACATCTCATTTGTCGCTCACACTTGCGGTCGCGATTAAGCTCACTGGGGATAGAAAGCGCAACTCCACGGGGCCGAACAAGCCAGAAACTGCTTGTCCACTATATATACCGGGATAACTGCCGTGAGACCTGGCTGAGTTATAGACTTCTCCGATCTGATGGGGTTCGTACACGTAGTTAGTTGGATAACTGCTCATGTGATTTGCAAGCGTGTTGACTACTCGGACACGAATTTCGTTTTCACCTTCTTTGATCAAATCTGTCACATCGAATTGAAAGGGCCGCGCTAACCGCACGCCAGCAAAGTTTCTGTTCACATGGACTTCTGCGCAGGTCTTAACCCAACCCAAGTCCAAAATGGCATTCCCGCGAAGATGTTCTTGCCGAAGAGTGAAAGCTTTGCGGTAGAGGATCGCGCCGGAGTAGGTTTCAAGGCCCTGAGAACTCCAGTCCCCCAACGCTATCTCCCCTTCTTTACACGAAAACGTTACTGGCTCCGGGAAGGTCGCACCCCCGTAAACGCCTGATTCCTGATCGACGCACAGCGCAACCTGGGAAGGCCTCTTCAGGACAGACGCCAGTTTAATTTGCGAATTTCCTACTGCGACAGGTTCCCCATTGACCCAAGCTTTTACGCCGTGGGCCCTGATGTTGAACTGGATGGATTCGAGGCCCGGCGGAGCACTAAAGCGATACCACGCCACTCGCTTTTCCTTGTTGGGCAAAATGTCGTAGGTCAGGTTCTTCCCGTCAGCAAACCATCGAATCCGAGGAATGTACGGGTCACGGGCTGGCGGCTCTGATTCCCTTATCACTGCATAAGTCGCGATGCTTCCGGTCAGTGATTCAGACCTGTTGTCAGCCTTCGGTGTCTCTGGTCGGGCTACTCGCTGCACTAATTTTAATAAGACTGGGTTCCATCCTTCTTCGAGATGAACTTTCGCACTGACCGCATCGGTTCGCTTTTCACGAAGATCAACGACGAGAGCGCCATTCACCCAAGCTTGCCTTTCATTTGGCACTTCATACTGTCCCCTCTCGGGGATCGCGTCGCCGGTTGGAACGACGTGGTTGATGTATCCGGCTTTTTCAGGGCTGTCACCAAAATAGAGTGTGAAATCACCTTCTCTCGGGCTATTCACAAATGTGTACAGATAGTGTGTTGCTTCGGGAAGACCGTTATTTGGTAAGACGAAGAAATTTTCTGAGACACCGAGAATGCCTCCCCATGTGCGCTGAACGCCGCCGAAATTTCCAAACTCCTGGGAAAAGCTGTAAGGTTTCCAACGCAAGGACCCGCCACTGCTCTTGTAGCTTTGATCGAGTGCGGACAGACCATTTGTCGCTGCCTCTTCCAGAGCCGACGGTACTTCTCCTTCCGCAAACGGTCCAATATGCCACCAGTAAGGGCCGTAAGAGTAACGGACTGCCGGCCAAGCGGAGTCATCAAATTGCGGCTCTTGCCAACCAAGCGAGGTTCCTGGCTCTGTTTCTTCTTCCATATATCTGAAGCTTCGAGCCTCAGCTCCAATACACTGCTGAGAGGGTGGGTAACGAAAATCACCCCAGCGATTATCCATCGTTGGCTCAAGCTGGCAGACAAATGGATTACTAAGCTTGATAGGTGAAGGCGGAGAATCAATAGTTCCTTCAGCCAGTAAGCGTGCGCCGTTATGTCGCACGCTTATCTTCTTATTGCCTCCCCTGGCGTCGAGACCACGTATCCGGAGTCCCTCCGGGACCGCGTCAACCGCGCAGATCTGAGAAACGTTGTCGTCCAATACTTCGATGCTCGATGGGCTGGGGGCGAAAACAAGAATAGATCCCTCGTAGGGCTCCATGTCGAGGCATGCTTCAGTCCGATCGCCTTGGCGCTCGACGCGATATACCTTGCTGATTTTTCCCGTCACCGGGTCCCACGCTTCCAGGCCACCTACAGCCTTGAAACTGATCTTGAGTTTGCGTCTGTCCCCTTCCGTATTCACCAAAAAATAGACATCATTCTCTCCTATCCTTTGGTGTGTGAAAAACAGATTGTCTTCATTACAGACAATATCCGGCGTGAAGACTTCTCTAATAAGTTCCGGTACTCGCCTTTCATCGGCTTCGTCTGCAGAAACAAAATAGGCTCGGCCTCCGCTGCTATTTATTTGTTCTGTCGATAACGGGGCCGATTCCTCCGGGCTAACCCCAAAGATATCTTCGATAATCGACCTGATCTCCGGGTCTTGTCGGCCGCGTTCTGCGGATGCGCTAGGAAGCCGGCCGAACGCGATTATAATTCCTCCACCAGCGTAAAACTCTCTCACTTTTTGAAGCGTCGACATTCGGATTGTCGTCATCGGCGGTAGCACTAGAACACGAAAACTAAGGTCCGAGACTTTTAGCGTTCCCGATTCAACGGCCGAATTTTCCAAGGAGTGATAATCAACGACATCCAGATCTATGGCATCTTTGTAAATCTGGGTTAACAAGTTCATGAATGCTTCGGAAGACTCTCTGGCTTGGGAAGTAAAAGCAGGTTGAATCGTCGAATCACCGTAAGGTCCAGACACTTTGCCGACCGTCCAATTTGCGTGAATGGTCGTGATTGGGTAGAGCAATGCAACGTCGGCGCAATGAGTACCCTGACTCATGACGGAACTGAGCCGCTTAATGTAGTTAGTGAAATACTTGTAATAATCCCAGTATGGCTGGAAGTAGTCAATATCGGGTGGAACCCATTCGTACCAGCCTGCCAAAAGGCTATACAACCCTCCGTGTTGATTGAACACAGTGACTCCGCAAGCATAATTGCCGTTTGTCCAGGCAATATTCTCTTCCTGTGTCATTCCCCATCCTGATCCCCAGTAGCAGCACGCAGCAACCTGCTTGGGATGACCCTTGGTAGTATATAAATGCGCAACGGAGCTGGATATCTTAGTGTCGATCAAGTGCCGCTCAGGAATGGTTTCTTGCCCGGGGTCTTCATCGCCCGTAATATCAAAACAGCGCATATAGCGGAAATAGTCGCCGTAATGATAGGTCTGTCCTAACAAATCCTCCCTGCCCCAGGTCGCGATAGTGACATACTTCATTCCATGATCCCGCAGCCATCGGGCGATCGGCTTGTAAAAGTTGTCCTCGAGCAGTGAGGCCATGGTCCCGTAATAGTCACAGCGGATCTGGTCCGTTTTGGGCCCAACATCGTAAAAGAGGGCAACCAGGTGTGGCGTAATGTCATACCCTCGCTCGGACTGGACGGCATCTATCAGGGAACGGGAGTACAGGGCATTGCCCACAAGCAGCTTCATTTCATCTGGACCGTAAGCCGCTAGGGTATTTCCTACAGACTCCGGCACTCTCTTCTCGTACTCCCCTAATAGTGCTTCCAGCCATTTGTCAACAACTACTCGATTCAAGTAATCCAGATCATATTGCTGGCTAGTGATGACTGTAACCAACCAACCTCCTTCGGGGGCGCGCCATTCAATCCTGCGATTTTTGATCGTGTCATTGAGGTCTCGCTGCGAAGCGTAATCCAAGCCATCACCGGACTTTTTGTAGGCAGCCGCGTGGAGGATTTGTTCCTCGGCGGGGATTTCCACCTCCAATGTTTCGCCAGGTTTCGATTCACGCTGATGGATCACTAGTCGGTGTCCAACCAACTCGGGATTGGTTTCTGCTTCCTTGCGCAACAGAACCTGAAAATATTCATGACTCGTCCAGTCTGAAATCCAAGATTTCAGGCCCAGAGTCTTTTGTGTGCTCATGGTGAACTCAACGAGCTTCCACCAATCATCAGACCAGTACGGAGGATCGGATTCCAAAGGCTCTCCGTAGACAAAGCGAGGGTATAACCAAGTGCCGGAAACCCCCTTCTCCTTCAGCTCATTCAACTGCCAGCGCATCTTTTCTTCAGTGAGGCGCCCCGCTTCCCACCACCAGCAGTCAATTGGGCCATAGTCATCAGACAGCCGCTGAAATCCAGCAAGCAACACGCTCCGAGGAATGCTTGTACCCGCGGCGCCCCATATTTTCGCCGGGTTAAAGCGCCCAAGTGCCGTTACGGCGGCCCCGGCAAGGGCCGAGTCCTTCAGGAACTTTCGTCGTGAAAGCCTGCCTGTAGTTTTCATAAGTACTCCCCCCTCACGATTCATCCAAACGCATTGCAACGTCGCGAATCTCTCGCTCGGTTGCCTAGCGTTGCTGTGACGTCAGAACCCTAAGTTCCTGCTCGTTGCCGAGTCTCAGACCCGCGTTTGCTCAGAAACTCAATCTCAGCGAGAACTGCATTTGCCGTTTTGCTTGTTCGGATGAGACTATGCCGTATGACGCGCTGCCATATCCCACCCCAGGGGAACTGTAGTTGGCGTGGTTCAGCGTATTGAAGACTTCCCAGCGGAATTGCATTCCCGCTTCTTTGAACAGAGGGAAATTCCTGAAGAGCGACCCATCCAGCGTGCTGAAGGGAGGCCCGATGAGTACCCCGCGGCCTGCGTTGCCAAATGTTCCACGGGCAGGGGGCACAAAACAACTCGTGTCAAACCATTTCGACTGGCCCCGACTGCCTCGGGACAAGTTGCCGTTACAGACTCGGTTCAACCGGGTATGATACCAGCCCCCAACATTAGCCCAATCCCCTGGCATGTATGGCCCAAAAAGCGGACTTCCGCTCTGGATCTGGAGGATGGCGTTCAATTGCCAACCCTTGGTCAGCGCACCCATGAGACCGGTGGCGTTAGACCGAATGTTCCAAATTCCGCTCACATTGAATTGCTGCCTGACATCGTAGCCACACAGTCCGTAGTCAGCCTGCGGATCGTGGGCGTTCTGACTGTCGAGGTCTGCATTGTCGGCGTTGTATAGGTTCATACACCGAGAGTACGTGTAACCTGCGATTAGACTGTAGCCTTTGGAAAGCTCCTTTTCCAACTTCAATTGAAGACCGTTGTAATTCATGATGGCGAATGGAGGATGATCTGAAGTGAGCAGATCTCCATACAATGGGAAGGGACGCCGGGACTCAATTGGAGTAGGCTGAAGCGGATTTGCATCCAGATATGCCTGGTTAATATTCCAACGAAGCGAGACGTTTTTTGCATGCGACCCTACATATGCAGCATCGACCAGCCAATTCCGGGCGAACGTATGTTGCAAGTCCAGGTTCCATTCAAAGTTCTGAGGCCATTTATCGTGTAGTGTGGTGACAAAAGGCGAATTGCTGGTAGTCGGAGGCACCAAAGGAAAAGCCTGGTCAAGAGTAAAGGTAGGACTTGGGTTTTGGTTTTCGATTGTAGTGACGAAGGTCTTGTCGGGCGTGAACTCCATCATGTTGGTCTCGTCACCCTTGGTGTTATCGTAGAAGATGCCAAATCCGCCTCGAAATACGGTATTGCGAATAAACCCAGGACTCCACGCAAAACCCACCCTTGGACCCCATTGCGTCCAATCAGGATCCACTACCTGCGATCGTACCTGTCCCAGTTTGGTCTGTACGAGCATGCCGGGTTCTCCGTTGCTAGTGCAAGTTGTACAAAAGCCCTCAATGTCATTGTCTTCCGGCTTATAGTGCATGTTATAGTCCCAGCGCAGACCGAGGTTCAGCGTTAATCTTGGATTGACCTGAAAATTATCCAGGAAAAACACGCCAGTGCTGGTTGACGTGAACTTGGTATAAGTCGAGCCTGTTTGGCCGGTAGCCGCTAGCGGGTAGCCAAGCAATAAATCCGCAACATCGGAACCTGTACCTGTGACACTCGATCCGTTTTGAAGTTGAGCTGTAAAGTCGCCGGTGAAACTAAACTCCCCTCTTTTAGCTGAGTCTTCGGCGAGAAACCATGGCCTCTGATCGAGTATGGTCGCGCCAGCCTTGAAAGAGTGTCTTCCGCGAACCATGCTGAGCATTTCGCGATACTGGAAGAGGCTACCTCCGCTTACGACGTCAAAGGCAAACCCACCTATTCCGCCGAAATAGTTACCACTGACCGACGGCGAGCCGTACTGCAGGGGGTTTGGACTGAGATTCATTAGGCCGAGAGCTTGGGTGTAGTTTTGGCCGGTTGGATTATAAGGGGTCGTGTCGAAAGCTTCATTGTTGTAGCCAAAGTGAAATTCATTGATGGTCGTAGCGTTAAAGATCTTCGTAAGGGCAACGACCAGATTTCGGTCCCGTATAGGGAAGTTTTCCGAACTCAGGTCGCCGACATTCATAGGATTGATTAAAGGGTTGTCGAACTTGGAATATCTTCCAAAAATCGTCGTGGTGTCAGAAATCTTGTGGTCAATCCGGACGTTGTACTGATCCTGGATGTTTTGTTGGTTATTGCCACCGAAAGTATTGAACTGACTTATGTTTCCATTTTGACTTGAGGCGGGAGGCAGAAGAGCTGCGATTTTTGCCCCGAGAGTGCTAAAACGCTGCTTCGGAATTATGTTGCCTGCAAACTGCTGTCGTACACCCGTTGTGGAGTCATAAGTAGCAGGATCGTAGATTGGAATCATTTGTCCATCCGCGCCCGTCAACCCAGAAAAATCTCCATTCAACATGGCGGTTGTAGGCTCCCATTGCTGAAAGCGCTGGCCCTCGGTGAAACGCAATCCTTCGTAGTCGAAAAACCAAAAGGTGCGATCCTTCCCGTTGTAAATGTGAGGCAACACGACGGGCCCCGAGAGTGTTCCGCCGAATTGGTTCTGGCGGTATGGGGCTATTACTCTTTTGCCATTTACTATAGCGTCCTGAATCTGCGTCGAATCGAGGGCAGCGTTTCTTATATATTCGAAGGCTGTTCCATGGAGAACATTGGTGCCGGATTTAGTCGCAACATTTATGACTACAGGCCCCCCGCCAAACTCCGCTGAGAGGTTATTGCCTTGAACTTTGAATTCCTGCACAAAATCAAGAGACGGTTGAAAGGCTGATACCATGTCAAAATTCATCTTCGACTCGACGCCGTCTATCAAATAACTACCGGCGGTGGTTTCCTGACCCGAGATGGTGTAGGAAAGTCCTGTACGACCGGTATCACCAACAGCAGCAGTGCCCGCATTGTTTGTAATTGCCGCGGCACCCGCGCCGACCGTGAGGAGTTGCAGGTAGTTGCGACCGTTGAGCGGAAGTTGCTCCACGTATTGCTGGGCTATCACTTGACCAATTGCTGACTCGGTCGTTTCCAGGTTAGCTAACCCCGATGCGCTGACTCGAACCTCCTGGTTGACTTGGCCCACATTCAAATGCACGTCGTATCTGGCCGTCTGATTCACGTTGAGAGTAATGCCATCGATGACCGCCTTTTGAAATCCACTTTTCTCTACGGAAATCGTGTAGTTGCCGGGCAGCAGATTCGGGACCTGATAATTCCCTCCGCTGTCGCTCACGGCCGTCCGATGCAAGCTGGTAGCGGTGTTGACAACAGTTACATTCGCTGAAGGTAGCAGGGCACCGCTCGAGTCGGAGATAGTCCCCAGGATCGTACCTGTCGTGACTTGAGCCCGCGCGCTCTTGAGCCAAACTAATTCCAGCGCAAGCACCATGCTTATGACGATGATCAGAGTGCGGAGGTTCGTCTTTGAGACGAGTCCGGGACAAACTGTCAAACAAGCCATTTCATCCTCCTTTTACAAGTTTGGGTGGCCAGAATTGCTTTAGCTCTCCTGGATGCATTTGTCTTATGTGGGAGAGCGTAGGACGCGGGGTCAGAGATTGCAAGACCAAGCGGTGCGAGTTTTTGTGTTTCATTGTGTGAAACGCTGATTGTGAGGTTGGGAAGCGCCCGTCGCCTGGATTGACGAGCCTTCAGAATAGGACGACCGAAATTATCGAAGGAGGTTCTTGCCGTTGGATCCCAGTATTCTGTTAGAATACGTGAAACAAACCGCAGGGACTCGTATGGGCCAGTTAGACACAAGCCGATATATGGTTAGATCGATCGTTCGTGCCGCGGATGTCCTTAGGGCATTCCAACAACAAGGGGATATCCTGCGATTACGCGACATCGTCCGTCATACGGGCCTAGACAAGGGTACGGCATTCCGGTTGGCGCACACCTTGAGCGAGTGTGGCTTTCTCGAACGGGTTGGCCCGAACCAGTATCGCTGTCCTTTCAGCCTCACCAAACAGAACAGATATCGCATCGGGTTTGCTTCAGGTGGCGATAACTCATTGTTCGATCGGGAAGTAACAGCTGGGCTATCGCAGGCCGCCAACAAATCCAACATAGACGTCGTCGTGGTGGACAATCATTACAGTGGCAAACAATCGCTTCGAGCCATCGACCGCCTTGTCAAAGAACGTGTTGATTTGATTATTGAGTATCAATTAACCTATGGAGTCGCTCCCATCATAGCGGCGAAATGCGCTGCCCAGAGCATTCCGCTGATTGCCGTGGAGGTCCCACATCCAGGAGCTGTATATTTCGGGGCGAACAACTACGAGGCAGGACAAATCGGCGGCCGGCACCTTGCACGCTGGGCGAAGGCCAAGTGGGGAGGAAAGGTTGATGAGATCATCCTCATCGAACAGCACAGGGCAGGACCGCTTCCCCAAGCAAGACTCACGGGCGCCTTAGATGGTGTAGTAGATGTTCTACCTAGTGCGAGGAGTTGTCGCGTAGTCCACCTAGATGGCGACGGTGATTTAGGGAAGAGCCTCGCCGCTGTACGGCGACATCTACGTTTCAGTATTGGAAAATACTTTCTCGTGGCAGCGCTGGACGACATTTCCGCCCTTGGCGCGTTGCGAGCCTTCGAAGAGGCGGGACATGTTGACAGCTGCGCTGTAATGGGCCAAAATGCCGCACCGGAGGCGCGATCCGAATTACGACGTAAGGGAACGCGACTGATCGGATCTGTCGGTTATTTCCCCGAGAAGTATGGAGAGGCGCTTATCCGAATCGCTCTCGACATACTCAATAAGAATGAAGTCCCACGTGCGGTTTTTATCAAGCATTCCCTCATTACGCCGGACAATGTTGACCGCTTCTATCCCAATGACGCCCTGATGGGGTATGCATAGTCTCACCAATACTAGTGGACCCATGCCCACTGTCCGTGAAGCAACATGCACAAGTTCGAGGACATTTGGGCGAGGATGTTAAGATGTCGGAAGCGTTCGGATGATAATCCGTACGCATTTTGCGGATATGGAGAGAGATTCGGAAGGACACCTGGGTTCCCGCTGATCTAATCCAACATGGAAAAAGAGCGTGGTTTAAACCGCTGCTAGGTTGAGCGTACCTGTAGTAGACGGAGTTCAGGAGTCCACTCGAATTCTCAGGTGTGGAGGAATCGCATGAGCTATCGTGCCTTCATTGGGAAAATTAGAAAGGGCAAGGAAGAAGATTACGTCACCGCTCACCAGGCTGTTTGGCCCGAACTTATCGAGGCCATGAGAGAAGCCGGCGTCGAGCGCGAAAGCTGCTTTGTTGCCGGCAACTACATCTTTGTATATGTCGAAGGGGCCGATGTCGATACGGCACTGAGGAAACTACAAAACGAATCCGTAAACATGAAATGGGATGATTTTATGGAACCACTTCTCGAGCGGCCGGTTGAAGGCTGCTCACACCTATTTCCTGAAATGACCGAGGTCTTTAAGATGTAAAACTGACTCTGTCTATTAATGGCTACGATAACGGGACAGGCCCGGTGAAAGGCCGCTCCGCTGGCCATCGAGCGCATGCAGAACACGTTCATCTTGCGCGACTCGCGATCGAACAGCACCCAGCCTTCATACCAGTCCACTTGCGCCTCGCCGCCGAACTGATAGGACTGCGGCACAAAGATCTCGTGCCCAAGCAGGCCCATGGCCGCCTTGCGCATGCGCACATACCGGCGAATCGTCGATCCCGAGACTTCCACTTCCGGCATCTCGCGCCGCAATCGCATCCAGATCCGATGCGCAGTGTGCCGCTGTTTTCTGGGTGCCTTGCGGTCCGACTCCAGGATCGCGTTGATAAACGGAATCGCTGGCGCCAGCTTCGGATGCTCGCGCTCGGGCACCTTCCGTTCCGCCGGAATCGCGCTCTCCAGCGCCCGGCGTACCTCCCGTCGATGCACCCCCAACTTCCGCGACACCGCCCGGATCGTGCCCGGACCGTGTTCGTACTCCCTTCGGATCTGCTCGTATAGCTCCACCTTGGCTCTCCTGTTCTCCAATCCGTCCATCCTTTCGGGCGCGAATGCCCGAAACAAGATATACGGCCTTGGGGTTACAGGTGGCGCCAGATCAGACGCGCGAAAGGGGCCAATTCAGAGTAGCGAACTCACTCGATCATCCCGAACTGGAACTCAGTAACAACGTGGCGGAGAATTCAATGCCACCGATCGCTCTTGGCCGAGGCAACTGGATCCACATCGGAAGCGAAACTGCCGGACCGCGTGTAGCCGCAATCATCTCCGTGATCGAAAGCTGCCGCCGCCTCAAAATCCCGGTGCGCAATTACCTCGCCGAGATCCTCCCGGGACTTGCCAACGCGCCCGTTCAACGTATCGCAGAACTTACTCCTGCTGCCTGGGCAGCGAAGAATGCGTTGGTCTGACGCTTACTCTCCAGTAGCGGCGATCCGGCGCATGTGGTCATGCCGGGTGTTCACAAGATTGCTTCGCTGCTGAAACGCTGGATGCTGGGAACGCATCAAGGTTCGGTCACCGCCGCGCATCTGGATGCATATCTGGACGAGTTCGCCTTTCGCTTCAACCGCAGGAAATCGCGCCGTCGGGGAACGCTCTTCTATCGCTTGCTGGAAAATGCCGTCGCAACACAGCCAACGAGATATCGGCCTTCAAGAGCCAACCAAACAACATCAAAACACAACCTGTAGTGGCTACTGTACTAAGGCAGCTACCCCACTAACCCCACTAACCCCACTAACAAAGAATGGGATCTCTTTATGGAGCCACTCTCGAACCGCCGGTGGAGGGATGCCCAGACCTTTTTCCTCAAATGGTTGAAGTTTTCAAAATGTGAGATCAGCCTTGAGCGGTAAGCGTCCCGAGTTCCCCTCTGGCATGAATCTGGCTTCGAGGACGACGATGCCGTCATGGGTGATGAGCAGGAAGTTGGAACTGGGCTTCGGCCTCGCCGCTGGCGAACGGTATCTGAGAAGCGGCGGATCGCGGAGCTGACATTGGAGCCCGGTGCGAGTGTGGCACTCGTGGCACGGGCGCACGGTGTGAACGCGAACCAGGTGTTTAAGTGGCGCCGCGCGCTGAAGAGGGGCGAACTGAGCGAGACTTCTACGCCATCGACATTGCTTCTCCCAGTTGTGGTGGCCTCTCCCAGTGAGGCCGTGCGCGGTGCAGGAGAGGGTGAAGCCCAGCAAGGGTCGGCGCCGAGTGGCTCGATCCACATCGAGTTTCCTGGCAGGGCCATGATCAGCGTGGAGCGCGGAGCTGATCCGTCACTGCTGCGTTCGATCCTTGAGAGTTTGCGCAAATGATCGATCTGCGCACCGGAACGAAGATATGGCTTGCAGCCGGCGTGACCGACATGCGTCGCGGCTTCGATGGCCTGAGTGCGCAGGTGCAGACCGTGCTCAACGAGCAACCGTTCTCCGGACACGTCTTTGTTTTTCGCGGCCGCAGAGGCGACATCGTGAAGCTTCTGTGGTGGGATGGAGATGGGCTTTGTCT
>Ga0302140_10003742_pt1 | contig 19464 bp, 24 predicted proteins | sample I_Bog_E1_1_FD_202095 | JGI IMG/M metagenome (GOLD analysis project Ga0302140, IMG submission 202095) | Peat permafrost microbial communities from Stordalen Mire near Abisko, Sweden - I_Bog_E1_1 | ecosystem: Environmental > Terrestrial > Soil > Wetlands > Peat | place: Sweden: Abisko, Stordalen... | reverse complement strand
AGTAGTAATGCCATTGGTTAGTAATTCTAGCCCGGTATGAGGATCCTAGCTAATGTGAAATTGTAGACTTCTTCGAGATGGTCGGTGGTCTGATTCCGACTATCGCTCAAGAGCTTTCGGATATCCGTTTTCATTGCGATAATGACCCTACCGGTCCCGGCCAACGGTGGACACTGATTCCGGATATCCCGAACGATCCTAATCCCAATAGCGCCAGGCCGCCAGCAAATCAGGAGTGGGAAGATGTGGGCAACCTCGTCCGGATAACAGGGCTCAATGCGGGGTCCAAGGGGTGCCGACCGCCTCCAGGTCCAGGGTCTATACAAGCTTATGGGCACACTATCAAAGGTAAAAGCCTGGCATCGAATACTCAAAATCCGAACCGGGCAGTAGTCACGGTATGAACACTTTGCTTCTTCGAATCCGTTTTGTTGGGCTGATACGTTAGATCTGTGACTCCTCTCTGAACGCCCATTTCCACGCCTTGTCAGACTTCCCAACAAAAGCTGACTTGACGGCACATGGTAACACACTTGACTCTATCAGCTCACTCACCAGTGTAACGATATTGCATGAGGTTGGTCTTAACAAGTGTCTATGAGATTTAGGACTGATTATTATTAGCTCACTCATGCCTTGCCATTCGAAAGTGAGTTGGGACGGCAATTCTGATGCAGAAAAACGGAGACACATTGACTCACATCTATGATAGGAAGAGATTTTTTCTTCCCCGCGATTCCTGGAGCGATTCCTCCTGTACCAGACAGAGACAGCTATGTCTGGACTAATGTACTGCTTCTCAACCCTGCACAATCTGTGGAGAATGCAGAGAATTATGCTTTCTTTGGATTATTGTCAAGGCTTAGCGATAGAGGCTTCCGGCTCTTCATTACCGGCCCCGGGCGCGCTGCTGGAAAGTTCACTTATAACCCACCCGAAATAACTTCGAAAATCAAGCGCCTGATAAAGCTTTGGAAAGCATAAAATCATGCACTTGATGTATAATAGCTCTGTTGTGCTTCTTTACTTCTCTTAGACTCCTAGTTCTGCCGACAATTTAAGAAAGTGAAAGGAAGACCTTTTCTAACAAATCTCAATAAACGTGAACGAACAATAGCAGCGAATCACTGGGCGTGTGAATATAACGTAACTCGTGATGCGTTTGTTGTCTCTGTTCTATTTTGGTCACCGAACCTCGCCTGGGTTGTTGGTTGGCGGCCTGTTGGCCGCTAGCAGCCCCTTCAAAGATCGCCCACTTTCCCAGAACTCTTTGAACGAACGTTAAATTTTTTTTTTTCATGGCGCTGCTACAGAAGCTGCCCGATGAGCTCCTCACTGAAGTTGTCTCCTATCTGGCCGATGACAAATCCCTTCTTTTCAAGCTAGCAATCCAGTCGAAGCGCTTGAGTGAGCTCGTCCGCCCATTCCTAGCTCGAGAGGTGTGCTTCGTAACACGACCGTCTTCGAAATCATTCCGCCTGTTTGTCAGAAGCACCGGTGAATCTACAGTTTTTGCTTCTATGGTCAGAGATGTTCTGCTTGACTGGGATCAAGGCACCTCGACGACGCATGATTTGATGAACAGGCTCCTAAGACGACTTCCGCAGCTACGATCACTGACTTTACAAGCATGTTGGGACAATCGCCCATGGACACACCAATATCTGAAGAAAAATCCCATGGAATTCTTGACGGTAGTGGATCTCAACATCCAACATCTTACCATGGACGATGTGGTCAAGTACATCTTTCTCAAGCGCCTGGAACATATGTCTATTTCGTGGATCAACAAGCCAACGATACCGAGACTACCGAATACCGTTTCCTACGGAGATTCTAACGTATCGTCATTGAAACTGGGATTAGGAGTTCACCTGCCGGAAGATGTGCTCCATGAAATACTCAAATATCCTAGAAGTCTCAAAACTCTCGTTACAAATTTGCCCGGCAGAGATGGTCCAAACAACTATTTCCGTCCAGCTTTGCCGATGACGACACCTTTGTCACCTGCTGGGGTTACCAGAGCTCTTGAACCGACCATGATTTCTCTTACACGGCTCACGGTGTTGAACGAAAACTGTGAATGGCCCAGCCACGATTGCTCTCGAACTGATCTCAGAAGTTTCATTGCCTTGAAGAAGCTCCAGATCGCTTCTCGTTGTTACTTTCTTGCTGGAAGCTCGACGCGGGATGGAATAGTTCATCTTTTACCAGCTTCTTTAGAAGACTTAGAAGTATGGACCTGTTCTTCAATCTCATGCCACCAGTGGTTGTCAGAATTCGTGGCGCAATGCTAGCTTTCAATGTACTATCGCTCGAGGAACATTAAGAGCCTGGCTACTATTTTGCCTCCTCGATTGTCCCCCGATCTAAGGAACAATCTGAAAGTATTAGCTCGTCGGTTTGCAAATGTTCCATAAGTTATAGTACATTAGAAGGCAGCCTTGAGCCACAACTTCTGGCAATCCCTGGTATGCGTGCAATTCTTGCTGACGCAACCCTCAGATCATATTCGACTTGAGAAGCTGTATTTCCCCACTCCCCAATCAGGACTTTTCCGACCACGTATTATCCAAACCCTCCGGTGAGATGACGCCAGATTGTAACTGGCTCGTTGAACTCGCGACGGCAAGACAGGATGGGACGCTACCAGCGTTACGAAAAGTCAGTTTGACTGAACGTGCATGTGCCCAGTGGAGCCAACCCGATCCATGCTACGATAGTGTCAACTGGAACGTTCCCTATATCGTTACGAAGGCTTTTCTTGATGCCGGTATTGAGCTTACGGCTACTGCACGAGCCACGACTGCATTTTCCTACCGAGGCTGTTTGTTTGAAGATGTTCGAGGCCAGAGAAGCGAGAGGTTCTTTCATGCTGACGGACTTCGAACAACTTATTACAGCCGTCCACCGGCATCAGCCGTACAGGGCGAGGCTTCTTCTTAGTCCTCAGTTGTCTTCACTTCACTTTCTATACCTCAAAGATAAATGTTCTCAGCCTCGTCCATAGATTTTCAATAAATTCAATGCACACGAAAAAATAACAACTGACTGGCGTCAAAACTCCCCAATATTCAAGTTCATTCATTCCTTCCATGTGTTGTCACTGAGCCGAGTGAACCAGCTCGGGTATTTCAGGCCCAGGGCTAGAGCATCCTCTATTATCCACCTAACACTTCAAGATTGTAAGGCTCTATCACACTTTCAATCAGTACAATTCCATGCACCAGCGTAGTTACCAGGATCTAATCATATCTCAACATGAGATGTAGTGCTTAGTGGGATTAGTGTTGTGATATGTTGAAGTGTCTAGGTTCGAGATCTTAGGCGAGCCCCCTGCTTTTTGAGATGGAGGTCGCAAACCGTGAACCTGATCGAGCGGTTTGGAACAACGTCTAAGCTAGTGAATTGACCACAGACATTAATGCGACGATTTTCAGGGTCGAATACATACAGTAAAAGAAGTAGAACCTGCATGCAAGTATTTATTTGATTCATCAGAGACACTGATAATTGGTAGCTCGTTGTGTGCAATGGTATCATGAAACAACAAATCTTCCAAGAGTCACAAATCCTCTCCGTAGCCTATACATAAGCAAACTTCTTCCACCTAGAACAGATTTCCGAGGGTAAGACGGTAAACCCTCTCAACCTTCGTCTCGGGACCGCCCTTCTTCTCAGCCTGTTGGGCCAAGAATTCTGCCTCCTCAGCATCAATTCTCGCCTTTCCACAATAAAGATCTGCTTCCTCAGGCTTGATCAGCTTGCTCTTCATGAAGATCTTGTAGCCGAAGAAGAGGATTATGTAAAGCGGCAAGCCCAGATAGGTGGTGACGAAAGTACTCGTGTCAAACTTCGGATGGGTGCCTTTAGCTGCTGTCTTCTTGTAGGCAAACAAAGCGAAGCCCTTGAAGAACAGAATGAGGATGCTGAATATAAGTGCTCCGACAGATCCCCATATACCCAGGGGTGCCACGTAAGCTAGAGCCGAGTCGGGGATATTCTGTGCTTTGCGAGCGCGGACGAAGAAGATGTGAGAAATGAGGATCGAGATCCAGGTTAAGAGTCCAAACATGGTGACGAGATTCACAAAATCTAAGGTAACGGAGGAGTTAGTAGATATTCAAATGGGGTTGTTTTTGGAAAGCACATATTCTCTCGGCAGGAAATCATGAGACAGGTCAGAATAGGAAAAGGGTTCTCCCCCAACACCTACAACCGAAGACAGTGTAAGAAGAAGTGTTTACTCCTAGATACGCTAGGAGACAGAAACAAACCGAGAGTGCAAGTGCTGGGACAGGCACTCCGCGACGGTCCGTCCATCTGAAGATTTTCGGCGCCTTTCCTTCGTGTGCGAGGCCGAACAGAGTGCGGGAGGCGATATACAGATCTGAGTTGGCAGCTGAAAAGACGAAGATGAGGATTGCTGCATTGAGGATTGCTGGCAGGGCGGGAATGCCGCTGATAATGATTGCAACGACGAACGGAGAGGCAGCGGCAGTTGTACCACCATTCTTGTTACCAGCAGCGAGTTCCGGGGAGTTGTATGGAACAAGCATCCCAAGAAGGAAGACGAGAACTACATAGAAAAGGAGGATTCGGTAGAAGGTAAGCTTGATAGCTCTGGGAATATTTCGGCGTGGGTTGGATGCTTCTCCGGCTGGGATACGTTAGAGCTGTTACTCAATCCAACCTTTCCGGGGAAAGTCCACCAGTGGCTGTCAGAATTCGTGACGCAGTGCTGGCTTTCAATGTACTTTTAACTCGCGGGACATTCAGAACCTGTCTGCCCTTTTGCACTATCGAATGTCCCCCTGATTGAGGAACAATCTGAAATGCATTGGCACGTCGCTTTGCGAACGTTCAATGAGTTATGGTATATCAAAAGCCAGCCTTGCGACACCAATTCCAACAACTCCTGTGGTCTGAAATATCTCCAGAATAACGTACCTGTAACGCCCACCAGTTCTGTTCCGAGATATGCGAAGACCGCAGTGGTGAAGGTTGACCACACTGCCAAGAACCTGCCGCCGCTACCCGCTGCGCCTCTGTCAGCATGTTTTTATATCTTCAGCTGTGGTGCTTCTCTTACACAAGATGTATTCATGAAAAGCCCCAGGACTCTTCCAATATTGAAATCCAGTTGCGTGGTGATCTGGTCCTCCTCCACACACGAGAATCAAACTCAGAAGAATCAAGCCAACGATGACCACCACTTTGATGGACGACAGCCAGAACTCAAACTCGCCAAAGAATTTGATGCCGAAGTAGTTGATGAGAACGATCGCAACAAGGAATATGGTGATGAAAGCTCCGGGATTGACCCTAGTGCGAGGAACCCAGTACTGGATAACCAAGGACGCAGCGGTCAAGTTATTCGGAGTGACAATGATGTACTGGAACTTTGTCAGCGAGGATTTCGATGTAGAATACGGCACGGAAAATAAAGAGAGCAGAGCATCGGCAATGCGCTTCAATGGGCACCCTTTTTTCCCGAACTGAAGTTTATCACGAACCTTGAACCAATAATTCCAACCGAGCGTAAAACCTAAGGCAGGATCCTATCATATAATTAGTATGTGTGAATCTATGTATGAGGGAACAAGCTAAAAGCTTCTGAGCTATTTATTTGCGAGAGTGCCAGACTGATGAAGTTCTTGGCTGCTGGTAGCTTCGCAAAGAACCACAGACAAGAAGAACAATGACATACCACGAAGCGAGTTGCATAACCCGTAAAGCCAGAGGGAAGAGGGAGCCAAGCAGCCATCTGGTAATCACATGATCAGGGAAGTGTCCTCCAAGATGTATATCTGTGAGAATTGGGGAACAGCGCATACCTCTCCTAGCGCAGCCATGACTAGGAAACACAAGAATCCCACAAGTGTATAGCCGATGAAAAGGGGAGCCGGTCCTGCTTGGGCAAGTGATTTCCCCCTGAATTGCAGTCAGCGCTCCGCGGCCGATAAAAACCATCCACTAGCTGTTGCTAGAATCCGTGGCGCAATGCTGAAGTTCATTGTACTATAACTTGGAGGATATTCTTTGCCTGACTGCCACGTTGCTTTCTTGAATGCCCCATGATCCGAGGAATACCAAAAAAGGCATGGCCCTTCCTTTTTACGAATGTTCCTCAAGTTACAGTATATCGAAATCTAGCCCCCGCGCCACGAATTCCAACGATCCCTGGTAACCTGTTAAGAAGAGGAGAACTCACGTTCCGATAATAAGACCTGTTCCAACCGCCCCTCCGATTGCGATCATGGTAATCTGTCTGGCCTTCAAACCTCGGTGCAAGTGGTGATGAACGTCTTCCTCGAAGGTTTGAGGACTAGAGATGTTGACATCGGCCGGACCATCTCTCTTCTCGCGATCGCTGCTCCGGAATTCGTCAGACGACTGATAGTTGGGCTTGACAGACGCCATTCTGGCGATTGTTTCGCGGACTAGGTGGTTGGAGGGGTTGGAAACGGGTTGTGAGGGTGTAAATGAAGGAAAAGGAAGTCTAGGAAAGTGAAGGTCTGAAGGTGGTCGTCGAGCTTTGTGCCAGGCACGCTAGCGCGTATTGTTGTCATAGAGCAGCGCGGTCCTAAGTTCAGAGCAAAGACAAGCTTCCCCACTAGAATTGCATCCATCCACCTTCCTTATCTGGTCATGAATGCTCAAATAGGGTCTTTTATCTCACGGCGCTTTTAGCCAAGATACTTGGCGGACAGGCATCGCGCTGACCCCGCGGATTTTGCCCAGTGCCAACGAGGTCGTTTATCTCGATAGCACGCCTTCGCAATTGCCCAGGAGGAGCCCAAGGCGCTAAAATGAAAGAAAGGGAGAGTGAAAGCCTATTGAGGCTACAGAGCCGAAGACAAGTGGAGAAAGATACAGTACTCTACCCTTGGCATAGCCTCAAAGGCGTCATATCCGTGAGAAACGCCGACTTCTATTGATCAGAGCCAGTAATTTTTCGCCAAAGCCTCGTATATAGGCAATGGACATCCCGGATTCACCGACGGATAGCATCCATCAGCGGCCTCATGAGAGAAATTGCTGAAGAGAAGAAGATATTCGTGAGGACAAGAGAGAATAAGGTCGCGAGAGGGCCCGCCGAAAAGTGGGGCGAGCTGGGGTCCAGGCGGGGTTAGCTTAGGGTAGTGACACGTGACCTATCCCTAAGTTCGTGCTCACTTGTTTCTCTCTTCGTCATCACTTTCATTCTCTCCTTCTCTTCGTCATCCTCCATTACTCAACCTTCTCGAGTGGAAGCCAAGCCTGACATCTATGCGGGCAACGGAGAAACCCGTGTTCTCTGCCTTTTGTGGTCGTTGGTGATGCCCGTGGCCGTCCTGCAGATTTGTTCATGTATCAACAGCTGGCATTGTCAAGCCCTTCGCAGGTAATCCCTGCTATGACTATCACAGCCACGAAGAGCTCCACCAATCAGCCTACACAGCTCCTATCACTTGTGTTACCAAGAAACCGAGATTGTCTGAGGGGGAACGCAAGGAGAGAACATGTGAAATGCGAGGGAGAACCTTTGGCTTAGCTTTATATCACGTGATAGTACGGCCTGGAGGATTCTTCCCCTCACGATCATAGTTGTTTCAAGCCTTTCAAGTGAAAGAAAGAGAACCATTTTCAGCATGCACTATTGTGTTCGAAGAGATATGACGTGATCCTGTCTCTTTTCTGGCGCACAGCATCTTCGCTTTCATTCGTTTGATTCTTTCTGAGTATTGAAAGTTGCAGGCTTGAAGCAGTAGGGTAGACCAAGCATTTGTCTCTTTGAGCTGTGGATCGCACGCTGTTATTTTTCCACTTCGTCTTTCCGTGCCCGTAGCGCACCATCGAGGACCCGAGATTGGCTTCAGAAGAGTGTCGAATCTCATGTTAGCTCAGGAATCGCGGGCCGTGAGCACTCACTTCTGTCCCACGGGGATCTCCCAGAATGAGAGGTGTCCTCGTTTCTATGCAAGTAATCATGTCTCTTCGTTCAGTTTCGATGAGCGGGATGTTCCAGTAGGCAGACATTCATCGATCGGTATGCTGTTGTGAGTGGATGCCCGCCTCATAATATCGCGGCACGTCCATCTTCCAGTCCACGTTGGGCGCTGATATCGGCTGGTACTATGGTATTTCATGTCAAACTCACACCTGGTGTCACCTTCTTGGGAAGACTCTTGGCGCATAGCCTACGGGCAAGAGTGCGTTTGATACACATCGCATGCTGCAATGCTGCATGTAATTGAGGTAACGCTTGCATATGTGTTTTCTCACCTTCTTAAGTTGGACCTTGCTGCATGGCCGCCTCGCGCAAGAGCGCTTTATTCCATACCGAGTTCTGCATGTAACTGGGATGGGCGTCCTGCATATGTGTTCTTCGATGTCTTCTAGACGCCTTCTAGAAGCACCTTCTATGCATATAGCTGACTACCTCCCAACATATCGACGTATCAGGAGCCCCCTTCCCGGAAGATCCGCTTGGCGTAGACTCATGGTTGCCACGTGGATAATCAAGATTGTCCTTTTTCGGAGCGCACACTTGCGTTGCATCATCATGCATGACTGTGGTGAGAGCGTTTTGAAGGCACAGGATATGACTCCCGCCATGACCGAGGATTCATTCGCATGCTGATATATCTCACCTACAGGAGAAAACACAATCTCATGCAAACGATTGGATATATATGACGAAAAGGAGGGCAAGGCTGCCACGCAGTCTTAGTGCAGATTATTATGGTATATGCAGACGCAAAGGCGGACAGTTCCGGGAGTCCGGGATCGCAGAACGTGGCAGAACGTGGCATTCGGGATCTGGGAAGCTGACCGAGATCTGCTGCCCGGATGTTGCCAACGAGCTGGAACCGGAACCCCTCCCAATCCGTTGCGCAGACAATTGGCTATTTGTAGCTGGGAGGCTTGTCACGGGACCTCGTGTTCTGCCTCAAATCCCGAATACCCCTGAATGCCTCGCTTCGGGCTTGTCACGGGATTTGCCCGTCCACTCAAACCCCGAAATATTAATGTATCGGGATTTGTAACGTCAGTATCGTACGATTTGCAAAAGAAACCCTGGATTGGGAACATGCGTAATGCAGTCAGCCCCATGTTTACAGCCTCTGGAATTCTGTTATATCAGCGCGAAGACCCCCTCCTCGACGCAGTGGCGATTGTGGCGATCCAAACATCCTTCCATCAACCGAGTGTTACACGAGATGGCTTATTACACTAGTGGCCAATGGCCTGCCGTCCAAACGTCGTCCTGGTCTGATCCAGCCCTTCAGAACGACTGGCAAAACTCAGCAATGACCGGGGGTTCGCCTGAGTCAAGCTCAGTAAGTCGTCCCCAAGGTTACCCATCTGAGCAGAACCAGTCTAACATGGCTAAGTCTAGTATGACTGGCTCTCCGTCGCAGGGCTATTACGAGCCCATGGACATGGCCAGCACCTCATCTTATTCCGCTGCATCATACTCGCAGGGAGCTGCATCAAGCTCTGCTTATTACTCGCATCATTCCGAGGCACCATCAACGTCCTACCTGCCCACGACCGCCGACGACGTCCCATACTATTATTCTGGGGACACGGCATCTTACGACCCGTCACAGCTCTCATCCGGCTATTCAGCCGACCCTGCCTATCAATACCAGGATAACGACGCCAACTACGACCTACCACCAGAACCCGAATCCTCGGGACGGCGCAAATCATCAGCCTCCTCCTCGAAACAAAAACGCCAACTCCAAAATCGTCTCGCCCAGCGCGCGTTCCGAGAGAGACAAGCGAAGCAGCAAGAAGAGTTGCACCGAAAAGTCAGGCATCTGAAGGAGCAGTATGAGGATCTCGAGGGGAAGTACGAGCAGTTGAGAGGGGAGCACGAGCGATGCGGGCGGGCTGAACATCGCCGAGATTGTACTTGTGGCCGTCCGTGAATGTTCCAAATTTCCTCTTCAATCTTTATTTTTTTTTAATGTTTCACGAAAGCGAATTGGGGAGGGACAGTTGTCAACTAGATCTATGTTCGATCAAGCGGGAGTTCGGGACGAAGTCATGGGAAAACGATCTACTCAGTTGTTATACTTACTTGCGCAAGCGAAATGTCTTAACGATGTCACCAAGCATTTTAGCGGGCGAGGTAGTCTTGGAGTATACTTGGTTGATTTTTTCTTCAGAAGTTATAATTAGAGACATGAATGATGATAACATTTTCAGACAGTCGGAGTAGTTCCGACTGCCCTCCTCTGACACCTCGATATGGTTCGGAAAAATTTACGCTTCCTTCCTTAGCGAAGATGACTTCAAATTTGTTTTAGTATGTCCTTGTTGTTTGAAAGTTCCGTGCCCCAATCTCGTTATTGTTTAGTTGCTCCGTCTCTTTGTCATGGGCGAATGGATTTGCCACTCGCCCCTTTCGATTGTTCACGTGATCTATGTCGTTCTTTCTTAATGAATGTTCGACGGCTTTGAAGTCTTGAAATTTACATCAGCAAAGTTGAATCTTGTGGAGATGTTCAGTCGTCTTGCGGTTTCTCGAGGTCAAGTCTTATTACATATGTCTTCCTTACAAGGCCACTGTTGAATTTTCTAATACAAAAGCTTTAGTGATCGACTTTGTAGCACTGTATCTTGTCCTTGTCTCGTACGGCTGTCATGAGATAAACAAGCATGCTGTTATCCAACTCGTGTTGAACCTTTGGTGTTGGGTTCGGTCTTTTGAACGTCCCTATTTTGGGAAGTGAAAATTTTGAGGTTTGGGATGACCCAACTGCAGGTCAGCGAATTGGAAGGTTCAGAATGTGTGCGCACTCTGCAAATTTCCACACTCCATTGGCAAGCCATCCATCCTCCAGCCTTTCGCTGAGCTGGAGACACACCCTCCAGAAGGGCCGACAGCTACGCAGGAAGTCGTTCCTCCCCTCCAACCATTTGGCTTCCTTTTATCGTTCGCTGCACCTTCTCATTCGAGTCACACCCTGCTTGGTATCAATGATCCAAAAATTGTGTGGCGAACCAGACCTGCATCAGGCCGATTACTCTTCATTGGGTTGTTTGGCAGCATACACGTTTGCTGCATATCCATCAGCTGTCTTCTCAGGATGAGAAATCACATTTACAAGCGCACAATGCAAGTCAGAGATGTGGTGCCGGTTTCTTTGCATGTTTCTATTGATAAGTGGCTGCCAAGCGGGTCATGCCCTCCGGTCTGAGTGCCGAGATCCGCTGCACATCCGGTCCAAGTCGACGAGCTCACTGAGACTTACTCTATGCAAATCTGTACGAGAGTCTGGAGGAAAAAGGCCTTACGTATCTCCTGGCTTCATTGCAAGACAAGTCAATATATTGCCTTAAGAGTTCGAAGAGGGAGACCGTCATCAAAGCCCCTATGTCTAAGCGTCACGTGCAAGCCAGGGTACAATCTGCACGAGCATTATTCAGCCGGGGAAGAAGGATGGTACTGGGCCCCGCAATCGCTTCCTGGACCTATGGTACGGGTAGATTTCGCTCATCCACTTATGGGACGTTCTCTTCGCCACCGTGAGTGACTTTGGCGTCGTGGATGGCTTCACTGTTGTCCTCGCTACACGACTCCTACCCCTTTTCAAATCATTACTATCATTTCTCCATGGGCGCGCCATGGAAGGGGCACGCAGAAAGTTCAGCAAGCCTCCTGTCAAAGTGGCATGCTTAGCGTGGTAAGTGATTACGTTTTGCAGTCCAAAAGTCCAGTACCCTCCTAATCATTACTAGTCGGGCGTCGAGAATTCGCTGCGATGGCAAGCAAGATTGCAAGAATGTAAGGCATAGTAGGGGATCCCATTGAGAAGACAATACTGACTTGAACGTCCTCAGTGCCTCGACAGAGGCAGAGAATGCCTTTACACAAGAAGTAAGCGTGGTGGAGCTCGTCCTCATCGTCCAACAGCCGAATCCGTCCCATCTTCGACCTCGAAATCCAATCCAACGCTCCCATTAGATGCTAATCCATTCAATTCCGAAGAAGGTATTTCCTTATCTCTGACATCTGATAATAGTAATCTTACGTATAATGAGGTCTCTATTACCCCAGCACTTTCCAAAGCGACAGCACCAACCTTGACAACATCGAGGGGCTTCTGGGTCAAGCAACAATACCTCTAGATAACGGCAGCTTCATGGGCATGGATATGGGCCTCAACTTGAGCACGATCTCTCCAGATTCGCAGTCGAGCAATGTGAGCCATTTCGAAGGCCTTTCAGTTGGCCAGCCACTCTTCTCTGACCCGAGGTCATTCACGCCGGAAGCCTTTGATGCACCTCAATCTTCGACCGAAAAGGAGCCGAAGAGCTCCATGAGCATGGGAAGTATGTCGACTGCGGACATGTTCAAAGCGATATCAGATCTAGAGCAACCCAAACGCCCTCTTCCAGGAACTCGACATTATGGAAGTGATACTGCAATGTACACTCTCCTCCAAAATGTGTTCTGATGGGCACCATGCCCTAGTAGCTGACCAAATCTCGCAGACTGAACGCATATTATATACACATCCACCCAGTATTCCCAATCCTCCCACCTCCAGTCTGGCGAGTCGTGGCCGACAACCCTTTATCCGAATCCGAGAGCCTAAAATCCGACTACAGACCCTACTCACCGATTTGCCTCGCACTATCCGCAACCCTCGCCCTCATCCCACTCTTGCCCGGCCCTGCGGCCAAGTCACCAGAAGCAAAAACAGCGCGGAGGAATCAAGCTCATGATTATGCGACCTCATGTCTGAACAGCATCGACGTCGAAACAGAGCTCATCGAGTCCATGATCTCGCCTCAAGATGCGTTGCAGAAACACTTTGTTAAGCATGGGAGGGCGCAATTCCACCCACGAGTTCCGCTGAGCCTTGAGAGTATCCTTGCTTTGTTGGTTCTCACGGTTTACGAATATGCACAACGGGGGAATATGACGAAAATGAGAGCGAGGGCAGGTCAGGCGCTGGTTATGGCGTTAGACATGGGGCTGTGTGACAAGGAGGATGAGAGGGAGCGATATGTAGAAGCGAGGAGACGAGCTTGGTGGATGACAGTATGCTTGTTCCTCGTGTCCTTGAACATTCGGAAGTTGATGTTTGATAGTATGCATGCGTCTGCCATGGGACAATTGTGAAAAATGCTGTTAGTCTCCAACTCATCTTTCCTGGACTATGACTGACTCAACATTTAGCCGTTGAAGTCTGTGGCCATGGATCTGTACGACTCCCGATTTCAAATTGGGTTTCCAGTTGTTGCTGCTGATCCCGGCGTAGGTCGTCATCCACCACTTCTTGAGCTCCATTAAGTTCCAAACTTAGGTTTTCGAATTCTTCATCAAAGCTCAACAAGCTATCATTGTAGCAAACCAATTCACCAATGATCTGAAGGCCTGTCTGGAAGACAGCATGCCTTTCTCAGAAAAAAACATATTCGAACGACAATCTGAGCTTGAAACTCTGCTCGCGGGGCTGTGCAACGAAGCGGACCAGTACGCGGAGACCAATCCGTCTAACCTGCTTGCTGATGCGGATGAGGGCGTTGTTGGGAAGGCTCTTCGAGCTATCAGCCGAATTAGACTAAATAGGCAAGACTTCTGGGCTCTCTAGCACCTCAATATAAGGGTTGCTGACTTCGCTGCTTGTAGTGCGAGAATCAAGATACATCGCTATACGGCATTTATGAACATCCCAATCTTCTCGCAAAAGCACTGCGATCTTCCCACCAGTCCACAACCTCTGGTGAAACGAGAAATTATCATAGAGGTACTCGACTGCTGCGACACACCTCTAGACTCCACACCCGATACCTCACCTCCTTCCGCCAAAGCAATATCTCAACTCGATTGCTGTTCCAATGATACACCAATGAACTCAGCGCCCAACATTCCCTCTTTGCAAGAAGACTCAGTTCCAGCAATCCTCTCCTGCTGCACCCCCGAAGCACCCACCACTACTTCGTCATCAAATCCCATCGAAGACCCAGCCGCACCATTCACGCGCACGCAATCCACGAAAATCTGCCGTACAGCAGCTCTAAATATAATGCAATCCTTCCACACGCTCCCGTACCCATCGCCTCTCGTCTCCCCTCCCTCTACTTCACCCCTCCCCCGCGCAATGCCTGTCTTCGCCTGCTGCGCCATGCAGTGCAGTTACGCGCTGCTCATGCTGTGCCACAAAGCATCTTCAAACCATGACTATGCCGACGATGATATCGTGGTGCAGGGGTATATGAGCCATCTCCGGCAAGCATTGGGTGTTATTGTAGAGAGCTTGGAGAATTATGCTGGGGCTTATGAGGCGTTGGATGGGATGCGAGGTTTGTTGACTTTTTGGAGAGTGTGGTGGTGCTTGCTGACTTTGAGTAGCGCAGATACAGCAGTCGTTGGAGTCGGAGATGTTTCTTTGAGTAGGGTGGGTATTAAGACTTGATGCTCGAAGGGGGCAGGCATGGCGTTATTGTTGCTTTGTTTGTTTCAATTTGAAGCGAGTTCTCATAGCGAAGGGCGTTCATAGGGACAACGGCGCAAGCCAAACTTGTCCTTTTAGAACCTTAAACCGGTAATTCCTGCTATTAAGCGTGTGCTATAATAGAAGATAATCGAGATCCATCAGATATGGAAGGCTGCGAGCGAAACTCAAAGTCACGTGTGCCATTTTTACCATTGACCTTCATATAGCTAACTAAGCGAATTGTCAACACTCACTGGCTTCGTGGCTGAACGGTTCATTAGATGCTCCTAGTACGTTAGTGAATGTCCGGTGAGGTTAATGGTTAGAGATTTCCTCTAAACCACCGGTGCAAATCTGGGACAGAAGTAGGCACACCTGAGCCTCTTGGGGGTAACCCTAAGAGTTGAGAAGGTGGTGTGCCGAACTGTTTTGCATTTCAAGTCAATTGATATACCAATTGAATTTTTTGGTTGGCAAATTCCTTTTTTTGGGGGGGGTGGTGCTCGCTAAGCGAAGCGGGAAATAGGGGTCAGGTATTCAGTTTTGTGAGCGATGCAAAAATCAGACGAGGTATGAGAGGCGCAAGGCAAAGCAATTTGCCATATCCAAATTGGCAAAATAGGCAGGAATGGCAGGAAAACTATTTCCTTAACAAATAAGAAGCCGTTGAGAGGACTCCATGCTCAACACAAATCACAAGAGATACGCCTTAATGGAACTCCTTAGATGACTAAGAGCCTTTGGTCCAGGGCCTCGAGGAGAAGGGAAAACAAGATCTGGGGAAAAAGCAGATTTTTTCGTTTGCGTCGCGCCAACATGAAGTGGTCATACAAAACATGGTCTTTCAAAATGAACGTCGTTTGATTTCAGAGAGCTCAAACGCAACGAGGACAATAAGTTCGTTATGCTTTTGTGTTCATGCAAACTCCGTATCCCAAATATGCACACCCTCAATAGTCATCTCCGCGACTGATAACCTCCTTCACATTCGGTCTGAGCAAAATGGTCTGGAAAAGTCAGCTACCTTTGCAACAACGCGAAGCCTCTCATGGTTGACTCACATGTTCAAATTGAGCAGTGTATGAGCCCTTCTTGTCAACTAGGGGCGGATATGCCTCCACAATTCCGTGTGAAACTAGGCTGTTCAACTACATCTTGTCAGCAACAAGCTCTAACGACAGCGGGCATTGAAAGCCTACCCCAAGCAAATACTTCTCCTGACCAAGACGATCCAGATATCTCCGGCAGAACGGCAGAGTACCGAAGTTTTTGTTGATTACAGTCAACAGCTTCTTTGCTGATCCAATACCCAATCCTACTTTAGGGGCATCTGCCCGCTTTGCGTAGTGAGAGGTTTCATACTACATACCAATCAGTATTGTCGTAAGTGATGAATCAGCAAGCACTTACATCATCCTGAACGTAACCGTTTCCAGTGCTGCCAAAGGTCTCGATAGCAAAGACTTCACCCTCTTCCATCTTTGTCTGATCATTACTCTTGACAATGGGTACACTCTTCCCACCATGAATCTGCCATTGCCGAATGTCATGACCATTCAAGTTCCGAATACACTTGATCGGGTACGTCTTGCCGTTAATCTCACACTCATAACTTTCCATTGTTTCTTGAATTGCTCCTCCGATCTCGCCCAACCTGGCATCGATTCCAGCTTCCCTGATACCGGTATTCGTGCCCTGCTTGACAGCTTCCAGTAAGTTGTCGTACATAGGATCAAAGGACATGGTGAAAGCGCTATCAACAATTCTGCCGTTGATATGAACTCCGAAATCGACCTTCATGACATTGTCTTTGCTGAGAATCGTCTTGTTCCCCGCATTTGGGCTGTAATGTGCTGCAATGTGATCTAAATTGAGACCGGTCGGGAACGCAATACCGCCTTTGATATTGTCTCCCTCTTCCAGACCCGGATGGCCGGTCAGAGCTCGTACGCCATCTTCAATGCCTTCCGCGATCTCGGTCAAGCTCTGTCCAGGCTTGATGTTCTTCTGCGCCCATTGTCGAACCTGTCTGTGGACCTCGGCTCCTTGTCTATATTCTTGGAGGAAGTCATTGTTCATTCGGTCCAGAGCTCTCTTCTCCTCATTCGTAGTTCGGTACAGATTCTCGTCCTTGTAATCCACTTCCTGACCAGCGGGATATTCTCCACTAGGAAACAGATTCGATAGCAGAACTCGTGGAGGGTCGGATTGCTTCGTAGGATTTGCACCAGCTCCACCAGCCTTCTTTGGCTTCCTCTTCCGCTTCCTCTTCTTCTTCGCTGCTCCGTCTGTTGCTCCTTCGCCGGTGGCTCCCTTCTCATCCTCTTCGTCGTCCTCTTCGTCAGCTTCGTGAGCGTTGCCATTTCCGTTGGCTTTCGCAGCTGCTGCCGAGGCCATGACAGCTTCTGGGTCTTTCACTGCTCAGACCGTCAGTACTTACTGCGAAAATACCTGTCCAAGACCAAATGAAACCCACCCTTGAGGTTCGCAAGCGCATCAGCGGCCTGCGCAGCCATCTTGTCTTGCACAGAGCCAAGCTCTGATATTTGCTTTTCCGGATTCCTGGGCCAGTTAATTTCTTTAACTTATCGACCTTTGATTGTTCTAAGTCGTGTCGTACAACGATGAGGCCGAGCAAGAAAAATCGAGATATCGCGGGGTGTTGGAGTGCGGAAGCGTAGTGGGGCGGCGCCTTTTTCCTGACTGACACTCGCTATTACTGCTCCACGTATAACAGCTCTACTACTACCTCGCCCACAATGTCAGTTTTTACGAATGTTCCAAACGTTCTGGAACAATCTGACTAGCTTGGGAGTTGGAGTTAAAGTTTTTTTGGTTGTTCAAGGTATCTTGGGACATTGTGAGGACCGAAATTTACTTTACTACCCAATTAGGACTAGACCATATTTCTAGACAATGCCGTCACTGGACATGAACGTCTTGGTCTTCTCTTCAATGTACATCCACTCTCTTGTACAATCATTTTCTCCAAGTTCTGGAAGTCTTCGTTCGGGATGAGGAATGCCACTCCGTCCATTCTCCTCTCCTCTCGTATGGAAACGGTTCCCACGGCTCTTTCACTCCACCACTCCTCGAAGAGATGATATCCCCAAGCAGAATCACTATGAGACTCTCCAGATACCCACCACTGCCACGCCCGCGGAGGTGAAGAAGTGAGTCCCGCCTTCCCCAGCTTGCCCTCTTCTCGTTCCTCCTTATCACCACCAATTCCCTCCACCTCTCAAGAGCCGGAGCTAATATCCCACCCTCAGATCCTTCTACGCCCTCTCCAAAACCCACCACCCAGACCGCAACCCCTCCGATCCTCACGCCTCGAAACGCTTTGTCCAGATCTCCGAAGCGTACGCCACGCTCTCCACGCCCGCAAAACGGCAACAATATGACCGAGACCTGCACCTACACACCCAGCACTCACATTCGCACCACCGACCTCACGGCTCCTACCACTCTTCTGGGCCCGTAGGAGGACGTCCAGCCTCAGGTTTAAGTAGAAGACGAACGCAGTTCCGCGGTCCCCCGCCGAGCTTCTACAGGAGTGGAGGATGGGGCGAGCAGTCTGCTAAGCGGCGCGCTGCGCAGGACTCTGGGGCGGAGGCACCTAATGCTTCGAGTGGTGGGGGGATGGGACCGGGACAGACGCCGTTTGGACAGGGAGAGGAGAACGATGTGCCGCACTTTGATAGGGAGGGGCATTTGAATACGCAGCGTCGGCATAGTGAGCGTTGGAGAAGGCGGAGGGAGGGGGAGTGGGTTCCGAGTGGGGAGAGTCCGCGGTCGACGCTGGCGAACTTCTTCTTTGTGGGGGGGATCATAAGCCTGGGGATCTTTGTGCCGAGTTTTGTGTTTGAGAGGATGGTGCGGAGGAAAGGGAAGGATGAGAGATGAGATAGATGGGCACGGCTCACGCCGAGAAATATATGAGTCATGGCACTGGATGCCAGAGGAATCGTGGACGGGGGAGAATCATTCCTGGCAGTTTTTATTCTACATACAAGCCCAACCGTCCCTTCGCAAGAATGCTCGCATGCAACGCTCAGGAAATCAGTCAGGGAATCAGTCTGTCTTGTCTTCGCTCTCTATCGTACCATCTGCCAATCATACCCTGGGGCTAGGCTGCGTCTTGTACTCTATGCGTCGAAGGTGAAGGAGGTGCCGACCTTGTGGGTAGCTTGGTCGAGCTTCTGGGTATCAAAGGAAGCGCCGAGGCCGAGGGTGACGCCGGGGCGGAGGAGGACGTTGTATGCAACGGCTGCGACACCGCGATCATTGATCTTGACCTGTTGTCACATCAGCATATGTCCGTATAAACAATCCAGTTGCAGTTCCTACCTTGGCGAATGAAACATTGTCCAGTCTGTACTTGGCAGCAACCTCCAGACCAATCTGGCTACCAGCCTTGGAGTCCCAGGTGGCCTTCGTGCCAGTCTCGACCTGTGCGTTAACCTTGTGGTAGTATGCCGCGGAGAAGACGCTCAAGTTGTTGGTAGCAATGATGGATGTAGTCCATAAAGGCGCTGCGTATCCAACAGCCGCAGATGTGCTAGTGACAGCTGCCTTTTGAACATCGTACCCAACAGATCCACCGACCAAGAAGCCATCTTGACCAATGACAACATCGACGTTGGCGGTAGGACCCTTGATGAGATCGAAGAAAGCACGGCCGTGGAAGTTCGGTTGCTTGAAGTGGAGGTTTGCCTTTGCGCCGTAGGCCTTGGTGGCAGGGAGGAAGTTGCCCAAGAACTCAGCTTTCAGACCCTTGGCAATGGTGTCATTCAGCTCAAGCTTGGTATCAAGAACGTTGGCAGTGTTCCATGATTGAGTGATAGTTGTGCCTGCGCGGCGATAGAACATTAGTAAATGTGCTTGTCCTTGACTATAGTCCAGCAAGAAATCGATGGGACTATAATAGCCCGAGGGGAAATCCGAATGGATGCATAACCGCTTGAAATATATACCGGAAGATTTGTCCGTGTATTTGCCTTCCAGCTAAACACAT
>Ga0302140_10003740_pt1 | contig 19467 bp, 19 predicted proteins | sample I_Bog_E1_1_FD_202095 | JGI IMG/M metagenome (GOLD analysis project Ga0302140, IMG submission 202095) | Peat permafrost microbial communities from Stordalen Mire near Abisko, Sweden - I_Bog_E1_1 | ecosystem: Environmental > Terrestrial > Soil > Wetlands > Peat | place: Sweden: Abisko, Stordalen... | reverse complement strand
TCGTGGAAGCGCGTCGCAGAGGCGCGAAGCTGGTGGTGATTGATCCCTACCGCACGCGGACCGCGGCGTGCGCCGACTGGTATCTTCCAATCAACCCTGGGACCGATGGCGCGCTGGCGCTGGCCATGATGCATGTGATCATCGGCGAAGGGCTGCACGACGCCGATTACGTTGCGAAATACACGCTGGGCTTCGACGAACTGCGGGAGAAAGTGAAAGCTTACCCGCCGGAGCGAGCGGCGCAGTGGACTGGGATTGCGGCGGACGATATCCGCAAGCTGGCGCGCGAGTATGCTACGGTGCGGCCTTCGGTAATCCGGGTGAACTACGGTGTGCAGCGGTCCGAGGGTGGCGGGATGGCGACGCGCGCGATCTCGATGCTGCCTTGCATTATTGGATCGCTGAAGGAAATAGGCGGCGGAATTCATCTTTCGACCAGCGGTGCGTTTGACCTGAACAAGGACGCGTTGCGGCGGCCCGATCTTAAGCCAGAGGATCTCGATCATTCGCCGCGGGTAGTCAGCATGGTTCGCCTGGGTGAGGCGCTGAACACGTTGAGCGATCCGCCGGTGAAGGCATTGTTTGTGTACAGCTCAAATCCGGCGGCGGTGTGCCCGAATCACAATGAAGTGGTTCGCGGGCTGAGGCGGCCGGACTTGTTTACCGTTGTCCACGAGCAGTTCTTCACCGACACCACCGACTACGCCGACATTGTGTTGCCGGCGACGACGTTCTTCGAGCACAAGGATTTGCAGGCCGCGTACGGCCACTATTACCTGCAAGTGTCAGATCAGGCGATTGAGCCGCTGGGAGAGTGCCGGGCGAATGTTGAGGTGTTCCGGGCGCTGGCCGAGCGACTGGGATTCAACGACCCCTGCTTCAGTGAGAGCGTCGATGAGATGATCGATGGCGCGCTGGCATCCAAGAATCCGTGGCTGGAGGGAATCAGCCGGGAGCGGCTGGAGCGGGAACGGCAGGTGCGGTTGAACTTCAGCTGCCAGTTGCCAGTTGCCGGTTGCCAGTCAGAAACCTCAGAGTCCTTGGAACCCTTTCTTCCTTTCGCTCACGGCAACTTCCGCACGCCTTCGGGGAAGGCTGAGTTGTACAGCGAAGCGATGAAGGCGCTGGGGCTTGATCCGGTGGCCGAGTTCACGCCTCCGACGGAATCGCGAAATGGTGGGCAGGGGAAGGCTTTCCCGCTGGAACTTCTGGCGCGCAAGGCGGATAACTTCCTGAACTCGACTTTTCCGAACGTGCCGTCGGTGCAAGCCATGGAGGAGCCGGATCTTCTGGAAATGCACTCCGCCGATGCCCGGGCGCGTGGCATTACCGACGGAGAGACGGTGCGGGTATACAACGGCAGGGGAGAAATCTTCTTGAAGGCTCGAGTGGATGGCGCGGTGCAGCCGGGGGTGGTTTCGGCGAGGCTGAGTTGGGCTAAATTGAGCCCTGGATACCGGAACATCAACGTGCTGACCTCAGAAAAACTTTCCGACCTAGGCAACTCCGCCACGTTTTATTCCGTCTTGGTTGAGGTGGAGTCCTCCAAGTCCTTTCCATGAAGCCACCGGCAAGAGTGGCAACTTGGACGCTTTCTGTTTTTCTACCGTATAATGATCGTTTTCCCACATCCTAGAGGCTGAGGTAGTAGCGATTCATCTTCGCATTCATCCGGACATCGTTGTGCCCGAGAACGGCTGCGGCCTTTCCCGCGCCGCCCATACTCCATCTTCTTCATTTGTACGGCTTTGCCGCCGAATGAAGCGATTCGCGTGGGGGCTTGGGGTGGTGGCGCTTTTCCTCGCCTCGGCAAGCTGGGCGCAGACCGACATAGTTTCGGAAATCAACGTTCAGGGAAACCGCCGAATTCCGGCTGAGACGGTCAAGGCGCGCATCTTCACCCACCCCGGTGATATCTATGACACCGCCGCGCTAGAGCGCGATTTCAACTCCTTGTGGAACACCGGCTACTTCGAGGACATCCGTTTCAGCCGCGAACAGACTCCCAAGGGGTGGCGGCTGATTATCCAGGTTAAGGAAAAGCCAACTATCCGAGAGATCAATTATGTGGGCTTGAACTCGGTGACCACCAGTGACGTGCTGGACCGCTTCAAGGAGGCGAAGGTTGGGTTGACGGTGGAGAATCAGTACGACCCGACGAAAGTCAAGAAGGCGGAAGTGACCATTAAGGGCCTGCTGGCAGAACACGGCCGGCAGTTTTCCACGATTCGGACGGAAATACGGCAGATTCCTCCGGCTGCCATCGGGATCACGTTCGTGGTCAAAGAGGGCCCGAAGGTCAAGGTGGGCAAGATCAAGTTCGAAGGCAACAAGAACGTGAAGACGCGAATCCTGCGTTACGCCATGAAGAACTTGCGGCCCATCGGCGTCCCGCACTCGATCTTTCTGGAAGACATATTCGCCAGAACCTACGACGCCACCAAGCTGGATGAAGATACGGAACGGGTCCGGAGCGAATACCAGAATCGCGGCTATTTCAAAGTCATCGTGAACGAGCCCAAAACGCAAATTCACGACACCGGGCACCAGGGCATCCATATCCCGTTGTTGCAGGGCGGCCGGGGCAAGTCCGTCGACATTACCATGCCGATCGACGAAGGAGACCGTTACACCCTGGGTTCGATCTCGTTCAAGAATAATAAGGCGGTGTCGAACACTAAGGCGCTGCGGGGCCTCTTTCCAATCAAGGACGGAGACGTTTTCAGCAAAGAGAAAGTGGCCAAGGGTCTGGAAAATCTGCGTAAGGCCTATGGCGAGCAGGGCTACATCAACTTCACCTCAGTGCCTGAAACCAGGTTTGACGACGAAAAGAAACTTATCTTTCTTGATGTTGACGTGGACGAAGGGAAGCAGTTCTACGTCCGCCGCATTGAGTTTACGGGCAATACTACGACTCGTGACCGGGTGATCCGGCGTGAGATCGCCCTGGAAGAAGGCAACATCTACAACTCGCGTCTTTGGGAGTTGAGCTTGTTGCGCCTGAACCAACTGGGATACTTCGATCAGCTGAAGCCCGACGACCCCAACATCACCGACCGCAAGCTGGACGAGAAAGACGGACTAGTTGACCTTACCTTGAAGATCAAGGAAAAGGGCAAGAACAGCATCGGCCTGAATGGCGGCGTGAGCGGACTGGAAGGCGCCTTTATCGGCATCAACTACGCGACCAACAACTTCCTTGGTCTCGGGGAAACGCTCTCGGTTCAGGCCAGCGTTGGCAACCTGGCGCGCAGCATCCGGTTCGGCTTCACTGAACCGTATATGTTTGACAAGCCGTTGCAGTTCGGTTTTAACGTATACGACCAGAGGACCAGCTACAACCAGGCGCGGCAACTCTCCATCTTCCGCGGTCAGACTCTGGATTTGCCCAACACCGTGCTGCAGAACCTGCAAAATTACACGCAGGCGAGCGCCGGATTCACGACCTCGCTGAGCTATCCTCTCCATCGTTCCTTCAAGCGGGTGGGAATCACTTACTCGTTCGATCGGTCGTCACTGGCGGCGATAAGCTCGGCGTCGAAGAATCTATTCGAGTTCCTGGCGTTCCGCGGGATTTCCGGGCCCAATGCGCTGGAAGGAATCATCACCAGCAAGATCTTTCCCAACTTCTCCTTCAACACCATCGATAGCCCGATCTCGCCGCACCACGGACAGCAGTTCACGTTGGGAGCGGAATTCGCCGGGTTGGGAGGCACGGTGCGCTCGGTTCGACCGATCGTGCAGTACAAGCGGTTCATTCCGGTGCAGAACCGCCGCAACGCATTGGGATTCAACATTCAGGGATCTTTTATCAGCGGCTGGGGTGGCTTGGTTGCGCCTCCGTTCCAGCGCGCTTATATGGGTGGGGAGAACGATCTGCGCGGGTTTGACATCCGCTCGGTGTCTCCGGTGGCGTTTTTGCCCAACGTCGGCTCGATCGTCCTGACGAATCCGGACGGAACTCCGGTCCTAAAGAACGCACAAAACCCCGCTTTGGGGAATCTGACCATACCGATTCCGGTGGACCAGATCACGTTCCCGGGCGGCGACATGAGCATCGTCACCAACTTCGAGTACCGCATTACGATCTACGGACCGGTGGCTCTGGCTCCTTTCATGGACGCGGGTCTCGATCCCATTTTGCGTTCGTCGCAATTGCAGATTGCCTCGGAGCAATACGACCAGGTCATCGGCCAGTTTTTTGGATGTCCTGCCCAAGATCAGGCGACGGCTACGGCGACCGGTACCGGCTGCACGCCAGGGAGTCTTTTGAATCCACTGCCTTCCGATAGACTGCACGTGCTGGGATCGACCAACTGGAGACCAAGGATGTCCACCGGACTTGAGCTCCAGATGTTTCTGCCGGTGATCAACGCGCCCTTCCGAATCTATTGGGCCTACAACCCGCTGCGGCTGGATAACCCGGCGAATCCGCCGATTCCGATCACGCGTTCCATGTTCCCCGCCACCGCTGCGGGCGAGTATACGTATCACTTGGCGGTGAACACTTATGCGCCCAGCTTCTTGCTGCGCGAGCCGCGCAAGACTTTCCGTTTCACGGTGGCGACGACATTCTAAGACGACGTTCTTTGAGCGGTGACGGTACGCGGCGGAGTTTGACGGCGGCTGAGCAGGCTCTCTATAATGACGTTGATCCACGCCATTGCAGAAAGTTGACCAAGGGTGGACGACACGTCCGCAACCCCGGCGTGTGACGCTGGCAATTGAGTGCGCCTTGTCTGATGGTGTCTGACGCGGCCGGTTGAAGCAAGACGAAGAAGCTCGAGACGAAGACCTCGCGAGTTTGTCCCAGTAAGTTCGTCCCGGTAAGCGCGGCGCAGCGTTGCCTGAAAAGGTAATCTGAGTTCATTCCCGGAAACATCTTTACCGGAACCATATTCACCGGAACTAATGTTCCAAGGAGTTTAAGCGATCCAATGACAAGCAAGTTCTTGCGGTCTGTCCTGGCCATTGCGGTTCTCTCGATGATTGTCGGATTGACGATTTCCGCATTTGCCCAAACCGGTAGCGCGGCTGCTCCAGCGGGTGGCGCCAGTGCGCCCGCAGCCCCGGCGACCTCCACACCCATAGCCACTGGAACCGGCAGCAAGCTGGGGACCATTAACATTGAGCAAGCTGTGGTCGGCAGCAACGAAGGCCAGCGCGACTTTGAGGTTCTGCGCAAGAAGCTGGAGCCGAAGCAAAACGAACTGAAGCAGCAGAACGACGAGCTCGAGAGTTTGCAGAAGCAATTTCAGACTCAGAGCGATAAGCTGAACGACGACGCCCGCGCCACCCTGCAGAAGCAGATCGAGACCAAGAAGAAATCCTTCGATCGCGCCGTACAGGACGCACAGGAAGATTTTCAGAATCAGCAGAAGGAGATTTTCCAGCGCATTCTGCAGAAGATGGCGCCGGTGATCGTGAAGCACGCGCAGGGGAGCGGCTTTGCCATGATCGTGGACACTTCGAATCCGTGGCCGCAAAGCCCGATCCTGTGGTATGGCGAACAAGGCGACATTACCAAGGCGGTCGTGGACCTCTACAACACGCAGTCCGGCGTGCCGGCTCCAGCCGCTTCTGGAGCGGCGACCAAGCCTGCAGGCCCAAGGCCAGCGGCCGGGACAACTCCGAAGCCGGCGGCTCCGAAGTCAACTGAACCACCTAAGTAGCGACTGACGACACCGCGTGTGTCGGAAAAGTTCCAGAAGGCCGCGTCCCGCGCGGCCTTTTTTATTTGCTCCGGCTGGTGCCGCGGAGAAGGTTCCGGTGTCCTTAGCATTAACCCGAATTCAACCAGGGAGGACACCATGTTTGAAGCCACAATCGACTCGTCGTGGGACGAGCGTTCACGCCGCGGATTAACCGCTTTGACATCATTTGGCTTGCAGGCCCTCGCGGTCTGCGTGTTGCTGGTCTTGCCTTTGCTCCGGCCGGCGGGCTTGCCTTTGTTCCACTCGTTATCGACGCCGGTCAGTTTGGGACCGTTAGGGGAGCCTCCCGCAGTCAGAGCGCACGCGAGTGCGACCACTGCGGCTGCGCGGAGCAATGCCGCGGACATTACTCTGAGAATGCCTGCTCAAATTCCACATGGCGTACTGAATACCAACGACGATGGGCCGCCACAAGTTGCGGAGTCCAGTACTGGCATCTTCGGGACCACGGGAGGTGGCGACCCGCATGGTGTCCCCAATCTGCTTGGCACCGGTACGCAGCCGGTTCTGCCGGTGGCAGCGCCGCCAGTTGTTGCTCTCGTCCGCCTCTCGCACATGAGTGAAGGAGATCTGATCCGGAAGGTGCAGCCGGCGTATCCTGCACTGGCTCGAAGCGCGGGCATTCACGGGGCAGTCGTGCTGAGTGCGATGATCAGCAAACAAGGAGTCATTGAGAATCTTCGAGTCGTGACCGGCCATCCCATGCTGGTGCCGGCGGCGATTGAGGCGGTTCGCCAGTGGCGATACCGGCCTTACGTCTTAAACAACGAGCCGGTCGAAGTGGAAACTCAGATCACGGTGAACTTTTCACTGGCGGGGAATTGATTGGCAGGACTAAGAAGGCGGCTGAAAAAATCAGGCGGGAGTAGCCCAAGCGTAACCTGAGGACGCACGGCGCTCCCGCTATAATCGAGCCCTGTGGCAACAACTGTAGAAACTCTGAGCCGCGTGGCCACGCGCCCCACCTGGGCGGAAGTTTCCCTGGACACTCTGCGGCAAAATTTCCGCGCAGTGGTGAAGCATGCCGGCGCGGACGTGATTGTGTGCGCGGTGGTGAAGGCGGATGCTTACGGCCACGGCGCGGTGGAATGCTCGCGCGCTCTGCAGGCGGAAGGCGCGAAGTGGCTGGGAGTTACGTCACTCGATGAAGCGATCCCGCTGCGCGAAGCGGGCGTCGAGTCTCGAATCCTGTTGATGACGGGTTTCTGGCGCGGGGAAGAGAGCGAGATTGCTCGTCTGCGGCTTACTCCCACGGTGTGGGAGCCGTGGCATATCGAATGTCTGGAGCATGCCGCGGTGTCTGGAGCGGTGCGGCAGGCAGTGCATTTGAAGATCGACACGGGAATGGGCCGGCTGGGAGTGTCGCTGGCTGAGCTTCCTATCGTGCTAAAAGCTCTCAACGCGGCTCCGCATCTGGTTTTTGAAGGGCTGTCGACGCATCTCGCGTCCTCCGAAATTATGGACGCACCTTCGGTGGCGGAACAGGAGCGCCATTTCGAGGAAGCGCAGCGTATCGTGCGGGCGGCGGGTTTCGATCCGAAGTTCGTACACATGGCCAACACCAGCGCGCTGATCTCGCGGCGCGAGACGTGGAGCAATATGGTGCGTCCGGGCATCGCGCTCTACGGCTATTACCTGCCATTCCAGCGTGCAGGACGGGAAGTGAGCGGAGGCACACTGCGGCTTCCGGTGAAGCCGGTGCTAACCTGGAAGACGCGCATTCTCTCCATGCGGGATTTCGCCGCCAATCAGGCTCTGGGGTATGGCGGAACTTACGTGACCAAGGCGCCGGCGCACGTTGCGGTGCTGCCCGTTGGCTACGCCGACGGATACAACCGGCAGCTGTCGAATCGCGGCCGTGTGATCGTCCGCGACCATTACGCACCCATCATCGGCAGCATCTCGATGGACCTTACGCTGGTGGATGTGACCGGGATTCCTGGGATTGCCGTCGGCGATGAGGTGATCTTACTCGGAACCCACGAGGGATTGAGCGTCGATGCGCTCGAACATGCAAGATTGGCGAACAGCTCGCCTTATGAGATTCTCTGCAACATCTCCAAGCGCGTGCCGCGGAAGTACGAAAGCTAGAAACGACGGCTAGGCGCGCTGACGTTCTTTTCTAGCCTCCATGTACTTGCGCAGGACGGCGTTCATCGTGCTCTGGTAGCCCCGGCCATGCTTCCGAAAAAATGTCAGCACGTCTGGATCAATGCGCAAGGTAATCTGCTTCTTGGGTCCGGGCCAGAAGATCGCATTCTTGAAGAAGTCCGGGCCGAGTTCGGGTGCGTCGGAGAAATCTATGTCGGAATCCTGCATGGCGTCAACCCGCTTCCAGTCTGTCCTGGATCGCCTTTTCGTATTCTTTACATTCACGGCGGCTCGCCTTTCTTAGTGATATAACCCGAATCGTTTCCGCGCCACGCTCGACGAAAACCACGTGCGCGATACGGCCTCGGATCATCCCGAGCCCGGTCCAGCGCTTTTCTCCGTAGTCTTCGCGCGTGTCTGGTTCGTAGAAGAGCCCGCCGCGAAACATCTCTTCCGCGTCGGCGAAGTCCAAGCCGTGCTTCTGGAGATTTGCGCGGTTCTTGGCTTCGTCCCATTCAAACTTATCAAATGTCATTGTAACTCCAATCGTAGCTACACGCAAGCGCTCTAGAGCGGACCTACCAAGAATGATCTTCCGCTCTTTCCGCTCTTCTGACTATTCGCCAAAAGTTACCGCGTCTCAATTCATGCAAACATCGCACTCACTCCCGAAGGTTGCACCTACTCTGACCCGCAGATGACGCCTGCCGAATCCAAACCTTCCCCAGTGCCATCCGATGCCCCTTCCTGCGGTTCGCTGCAGGGAGGGTGATTGTCCGTCTAAGCGTTTGTTATCCTCGAAGTACATGCCCTCGCGCTACGCACAATGGATGTACGACTGGGAACACCGGCTTACTTCGGTGGACAACAACCGCGTGGTGCGTCCGTTGGAGTGGGGAGTGGAGTGGGCGCGGGACTGGCCTTGCCGGAATGGGTTGCGTCCGGGGCAGAGCGTGGACGATCCGGCGAAATTCTTTATCGACTTCAACCGGAGAATCGTCGCCGCCAGCGATGAGTTTTATGCGTACACCCGGCCAACCGATTTCAGGCTGGAGAAGCGCGAGGTGCAGGTTTTTTCCACGCGCGAAGTTCCTGACCTGAAGCTTGAAGCGAAGGTGAAGGGAACGTTCGCGGAGTTTCTGCGCTTCACGGCGCCGGTGAAGACGCCATATCCGGAGAACAATTTGGTGAATGCGCGCTGGTTTCCGGCGCGGGGGCGGCGTGCCATCGTGCTTCTGCCGCACTGGAATGCGGACGCGATTGCTTATGTCAGCCTCTGCAAAGTCTTCAACATGCTGGGGATTGCGGTGCTCCGGCTGAGCATGCCTTATCACGATATCCGCATGCCGGCCGAGATCAGCCGCGCGGATTATGCCGTCTCCGCTAACATCGGCCGCACGCTCGACGCGGTACGGCAGGGCGTGGTGGATGTCCGCTGCTGTCTCGATTGGCTGGAACAGCAGGGCTACAGCAAGCTGGGGATCGTGGGCACGAGCCTGGGTTCATGTTATGCGTTCATCGCGGCGGCGCATGATCCGCGCATTCGAGTGGCGGCGTTCAATCATGCTTCCACTTATGTTGCCGATGTGGTGTGGCACGGACAGTCGACGCGGCACATCCGGCAGGGGATGGAATCGCAAATCACTCTGGAGACGCTGCGACAATCGTGGTTGGCGGTGAGTCCGATGGCGTACTTCAAGCAGTTCTCGCGCTGGCCGCGGAAGTCGCTCATCATCTACGCGAAGTACGATTTGACCTTCTTGCCTGAACTCTCACGGGATGTGGTGAAAGAATTCGAGCGCTACGGACTGGATCACAAAGTTGTCGTGCTGCCCTGCGGCCACTACACCATGGGCGAGACGCCATACAACCTCATGGATGGGTGGCAACTGGCGTCTTTCTTGCGGACGGCGTTTGAGGGTTAGCGGTTCGGCCGGCGATGCCGGTGAAGCTCCGGATGAAGCGGTAGAATGTGGGCATGGCGAGCGTTCACATGCCAGATTCCGAAGCGGTGATGGAGTATCGGCGTGGCGAGTTCCTGATCAGCACCAGCCGTGAACGGTTGAGTCTGGATGTGGTCCACGGCTTTCTGACCAATTGCTATTGGGCGAAGGGGATTCCGCGGGACGTGGTAGCGTGGTCGATTGAACATTCGCTGTGCTTTGGCATTTACGACGAATCCCCGCCCTTCGACTCCGCTCAGGGCAGGCTCCTCGCAAGAGAAGCGAGACCCTTCGACGGTGCTGAGGGCAACCATGGGGCACCCGCGCAGGTTGGTTTTGCCCGGGTGGTTAGCGACTTCGCGACCGTGGCTTATCTGGGCGATGTGTTCGTGCTGGAGTCACATCGCGGGCGTGGATTGAGCAAGTGGCTGATGGAATGCGTCGTGGGGCATCCTGCACTTCAGGATCTGCGGCGCTGGATTCTTTTGACCCGCGACGCGCACGGACTTTATTCGCAGTTTGGCTTTACTCCGGTGAAGTCCCCGGAGCGATATATGGAACTTCACCGGCCCAAAACGTGTACGAGACGCCCTAGGAAAACAATATGAAGAATTCCGCAGGTCTTACGAAGATGTATCGGCCGCTATACGAAGCCGATCCGCAGATAGCCGCCGCCATCGACAACGAAACCCGCCGCCAGCACGAGGGCCTGGAGCTGATTGCTTCGGAGAACTTTGTCAGCGAAGCGGTGCTCGAGGCCGCGGGCTCGGTATTCACGAATAAGTATGCCGAGGGATATCCCGGCAAGCGGTACTACGGCGGCTGCGAGTATTCGGATGTTGTCGAGAATCTGGCGCGCGACCGCGCCAAACAATTATTCGGCGCGGAACATGCGAACGTTCAACCCCACGCCGGGTCGCAGGCGAATATGGAAGCTTACGCGGCGGTGTTGCAGCCGGGCGATACCATTCTCGGATTAAACCTAGCCCATGGCGGACACCTCACGCACGGCTTTCATCTGAATTTTTCAGGGAAGACATACAAGATTGTTCCGTATGGGGTGACCAAGGAAACGGAGACGATCGACTATGACTTGTTAGAGAAACTGGCGGAGGAGCACAGGCCAAAGCTGATCATCGGTGGTGGCAGCGCTTATCCGCGCATCATCGACTTCGCCCGTATGCGGCAGATCGCGGACAAAGTCGGCGCGCTCTATCTCGTCGACATGGCGCATTTTGCCGGGCTGGTGGCGGGCGGCGCTCATCCTTCGCCCGTGCCGCATGCGCATATTGTGACCTCCACCACGCATAAGACTTTGCGCGGGCCGCGTGCGGGGATGATTCTTTCCAAGGCGGAGTTTGCGGCGGCGATCGATAAGGTAGTTTTCCCGGGGATGCAAGGCGGGCCACTGATGCACATCATCGCGGCCAAGGCGATCTGTTTTCAGGAAGCCATGCAGCCGGAGTTCCGCGATTATGCGAAGCAAGTCGTGGCCAATGCAAAGGTGCTGGCGGAGACGCTGGCGGCAGAGGGCTTCCGCATTATTTCCGGCGGCACCGATACGCACCTGATGCTGGTTGATGTCTTCTCGAAGGGCATGCTGGGCAGCGAAGCCGAGAAGGCGCTGGGCGAGGCCGGAATCACGGTTAATAAGAATGCCATCCCATTCGATGTCAATCCGCCGATGAAACCGAGCGGCATTCGCATCGGTACGCCCGCCCTGACGACGCGGGGAATGAAAGAAGCGGAGATGCGGCAGGTCGGGCGCTGGATCGCGGAAGCGCTTCTTCACCGGACCGATGCGGTGGTGCTGGCGAGAATCCGGAAGGAAGTGCTTGGGCTTTGCGAGGCGTTTCCGCTGTATGCCGAGCGCAGGGCCAGGGCACAGGCGGAAGTGCGGGCGTAATGCCGGGTGAGATTAAGAGCGTTTTTCCAAAACCTCTTTCAGGTCACGCCTTCCGTGCAGGATCGCGACGACTCGCAAGGGGACGGTTTCGGGACGGTAGACGATCACATAATTAGGGGAACTTTGCGATAGTCCAGAACCGCACCGGCAGCAGAGTGACGTCCTGCCGCTTGGTCCCCATGCGGGGATGTTTCGCCAGCCGGCGGCAAGCTGCGATAATCTCCACCTCGACCCGTTCGGCGGCGGCGCGGTTCTCTTCCGCGATGGTCCACCAAATGGCATCAAGGTCTTCGGTAGCCTGCGGGGTCAGTTGAAATGGGAGCATTCATCGCTGCGGTTTCAGTCGCTGGGCTCGGCGTTGCCGCAATATCTCCACTGCCGCATCCCCGTCGGTCAGTTCACCACGCTCGGCTTGCGCAAAGCCCTCCGCGATGTGGGCGGCCACTTCTTCGCGTTGTTCCAGCATCCAGTCTTCAAGATCGAGTTGCTCGCGGATGATCTCGAAAGCCTGATCGAGGACTTCCCCGGGGTTCTGATATGCGCCAGACCGGACGGCCAAGTCGATCACGCGCTGTTGTTCGGGTTTCAGGTCAATCGTCATGGCTGGTTCTGTTTACCTAGTGACGATTGTAACGCTTGCTTGGCATGGGCAAAAGCTCTCTTCTATGGTTAAATCACTTCGGTGAAGATCGCCATCGACATCCGGCGGATGACTGAGTTCGGCGTGGGCACCTACATCCGTAATGTCGTCCGGACTCTAGGACGGCTTGACCACGAGACCACGTATTTCCTCATCGGCTCTCCAGGAAAAGTTAGGGAAATCGGGGCCTTGCCAGCTAACTTCCACACGGTTCCGCTGGCGGAGCCGGAGCGCTCCCTGAGAAGCTACTGGGAGTTTCGCGCGATAGTGAAGCGGCTGGAATGCGATCTGGTACACATCCCCAATTTGTTTTCCGTCCCACGCGGGCTGCCCTGTCCCTATGTGATGACGGTGCACGACATTCTGGAACATCTGTCGCGTGCGCGCCAGCAAACCGGTTTTTGGAGATCTCTGCACTTCCAGATGACCAAGCGGGTCTTGCGCGGCGCCGCGCGGATCTTCGCGGTTTCAAACTTCACCAAGTTGGAAATCGAAAAGCTATTTAGCATTCCCGCGGGGCGAATCGAGGTGGTCTACAATGCGATCGATGAAAGGCTGCTTCACGGGCACGCCAGCGCGGCAGACCGTCAGTTGATCGTCGAGCGCTACCAGGTTACGTATCCTTTCTTGCTTTATGCGGGAAGCATCAGCCCACACAAAAACGTCGTGCGCATGATCGAGGCATTTTCCGCGCTGAAGACTGAACTGGAAAAAGATCACGCCTTTCCCGACCTAAAGCTCATCATTATTGGAGACGATCTCTCCGGCAATCCTGACTTGCGGCGGACGGTGATCCGAAGCGGCATGCAGCACGACGTGCGCTTCCTGGGGTTCGTGCCGATCGAAGTGCTCCGCACCTTTTACGATGCAGCCAAGATCTTTGTCTTCCCGTCGTTGTACGAAGGATTCGGTCTGCCGCCACTGGAGGCGATGGCACACGGCACACCGGTCGTGACCTCAAACGTGTCGTCGCTGCCCGAGGTAGTGGGGAATGCGGCGGTGCTGGTGCACCCGGAGAATGTGTTCGAGATCATGCGCGCATTGCATCGGGTTCTTCTGGACCAGCCGTTGCGCGAAAGGATGAAGCAGCGCAGCTACCGACAGGTGACCAAGTTCTCTTGGGAGAAATCGGTGCGGCGAATTATGGACGCCTACCAGGAAGTCCTCAGCGCCAAAGGCGGCCGGGTATCCCCTGGCCAGTCGGCTGCCCCGGGCAACAAGACAACGGCAGGAGCGGCGTGATTCGGCGGGTCATTCGCCCGACGTGCGCATCACACTGTGCAAATCAACCTCAACTTAAGTGGGACCTACTTCAGCAAGGGCTGGCCCGGCGAAGCGATGGCGAGCTTGTGCAACTTGGCGGTGACTCGCGTGCGGTCGGCATCGGTCTGCGCCGAGGCGAGACGTTTGCGGAGGGTTGTGATCTTGTGCTGACGGGCGCGGCGCCGGCGAATCTCCGGCCGGCGGCTGGGTGCTGACATGAGGTGTACTCCTGAAAGTGAATTGAGAAAATGAATTTACGGCGGGCGGACGTGTAGGCCGAGTTCCCCGGTCACGTTGCAGCCACGTAAGTTATTGAATCTGAACCAGCGAGAACTGTCAATGATGGCAACTTAAGCATTGATGGCAGGTTTTGCACACCGACGCTACAAAGCTGACGCCAGGGCGAATTGCCGCTTCGCAATTTGCCGTGCCTCCGCGCCGTGAAGAGCAGGAATTTCATCGGCCAATCGCAGGTTCTAGAAGCCGAAAGCTCTTCCCGTCAATTACAAACGTAACTACGACGTAATCTTCCATTGTGTTAGAGATTACTAATGGCCGGAGGCCGAAGCTCGTTTGCCGCAAGTATTGTGCGAGGGCTTCCAGACCTAGGCTACAAGGGCGATTCGCATAGCGCAAAATCGGTCCTGACTGGTTTGCGAAACAGGGATTGCGACTGACGCCGCCAATTGAACGGCGTATTTGCCGGTGAAAATCCGGCTGCTTCCGCGGCTGCCCATCGCCTCGGCCCGTACAGTTCGAGGAGAACAATGTCAAAGAAAATTCTTGTGGTTGACGACTCCAGAACAGCTTTGATGATGGAGCGCGAGATTCTGGAAAAGCGTACGACCTACCAGTGTGTGACCGCGAGTGACGGGCAGGAGGCGGTTGAGAAGGCTCAACAAGAGCAACCTGACCTGGTGCTGATGGATGTGGTCATGCCCCGTATGAATGGATTTGAAGCCTGCAAGATGATGCGTCGGCAGGCCAGCACACGGGAGATCCCCATTGTTCTTGTGACCACCCGCGGCGAGGAGTCTTACATGGAAGCTGGATTTCAAAGCGGATGTAATGACTACATCACCAAGCCCGTGGATGGCGCTGAACTGGTGGCCCTGTTACAGAGCTACCTGGGTGAGTAGAGCGTGGAAGTGCTGGCAAGCTTTCTCCATATTGTGTGAACCGGTGCAACAAGGACCTTCATGAACGGTGACAAGAACAATGTTGGCGCGAAACCCACCTGGACCGAACCGATGAACGATCTGCGTTTGGGAGCGGCGCGGAAGAGACTGGCCGAGAGCCAAGGTCAGGAGGATGCCATCGAGGGGGTTCGCGAAATCGTGGCCAACCTCCTCGGGTGCGAGGAAATCGGCCTGTTCCGGGTCGATCGTAGAACTTCAACTTTCCAGGTTTTCTGGTCCTTCGGAATCGAACTTGAGAACTACGACCTGCTGCGAGCGTTGGGTGATACCGGTCTGCAGCGCGTGATGCGCGGCGAGTGCCATGTGGAGTTCGCGGCCCCGGACCGGTCTGCAATGGCTATGGCGCAGGCGTTTATTCCTATCAGTGTTGCAGACCAGACGATAGCGATCCTCGCAATATTGCGTCTGCTTCCCCAGAAGGCTGCTTTTGACAGGTCCGACATGGAGCTATTCAAACTTCTTTCCGACGAAGCCGCCAAGCCCTTGTTTGGAGCGACCGGACATTCGATGCCAAGGACCGAGGAACCAGGAATGAGACCATGAGAGAGACTCCCCCCAAATTCAATCCGGCAGTTCTGCCGGTGGAGTTCATGAAGAGTTTTGAGCATGTGGACTCCGACGAACCCCGGCACTTCCTCTATCCGGGCCAAGTGTTCGTGACGCGCGATCCAATCACCATCTCCACCATACTCGGATCATGCGCAGCCATCTGTCTGTGGGACCGGCACAAAAGAGTGGGAGGGATGAACCACTATCTCCTGCCGGAGGGGCTTGGTGATGGCCCGAACCGGCTGCGCTACGGCAACGTCGCCAATCCTGAACTTCTTGAGCGGGTGCTTGCACTGGGATGCGAAACCCGAAACTTGCAGGCCAAGATCTTCGGTGGGTCCAGCGCTTTCGCTGTCGACCTGTCGCAGTCGGTGGGATCGAGGAATGTGGAGCTTGCCGAAAGTTTTCTTCGCTCCGCGGGCATTCCGGTGGTGGAAAGAGAAGTGTCGGGGAAGCATGGCCGCAGGTTGTTCTTTCAGATCTTCGATGGCGTGACAAAGATCAAGAGTTTTGACCAACTGTAGAGAGAAACTAGGCCGCGTGCCGATCGTACGCGGACTGCGAAGGGAGGAACGGTGAATTCAGCGGACTTTGATCGGGAAGCGGTCTTCGCGTCGTTCCTCGCCGAATCGGAAGAGGGTCTGAACCTGATGGAACAGGCGTTGGTTCAGATGGAATCGAATCCTTCCGATCCGGAACTTCTGCACAGCGTTTTCCGCATTGCTCATACCATCAAGGGAAATGCAACCTCGTTGGAACTCGGCGAATTAGCCGGGTTTGCCCACGTTGTGGAGGATTTGTTAGACGTCCTGCGTGAGCAGCAGACGCTGCCCGGTGCGGACTTAATTTCCCTGCTGCTGAAGGCTGCGGATGAACTTCGGGCCATGGTTTCAACCGCGACGGCCGGACCGCAAGAGCTTTCCGCAGGGCAACACGACCTCAGAAAACAAATAGCGCGGGAGGTGGAAAAGCGGTCGAAAAGAGTGGTCAGCGCCGGTGAGGTCCGAGAGGGATCCGGTCCTGGAGCAAAGATGGACATGCTCCCGGGTGCCAGTCACCGCACGCTGCGCGCCGATGTCGACAAGCTCGATCACATGTTGAATCTGACCGGGGAAATCGTCATCGCGCAAGGCCGCTTGCGCCAGATGATCGAGAAGCTGGGTAGCGAGCAAGGCCGCGCCATTTTGGACATGCATCGCGAGGCCGAGCGCCTGTACATGGACCTGCAGAGTGAAGTGATGAGTATCCGCATGGTGCCGATCGGCCCCTTGTTTCGCCAGTTTGGGCGATCGGTGAGAGACCTGGCCAGAAGTCACGGAAAGCTGGCCCGTCTGGAAGTCGTAGGAGCGGACGTTGAAGTTGACACAACGGTGCTCGAACTATTGAAAGACCCTCTGCTGCACCTGGTGCGCAATGCGGTCGACCATGGTCTCGATAAGCCGGCCCTGCGCGAGAGCCAAGGCAAGAATCCTTGCGGACTAATCCGCCTGACAGCGGCGCACAGCGGTGGAAACATCATCGTGAAGCTGCAAGACGATGGAGCAGGGTTCGACCGCGCGCGGATCTTAGAGAAAGCGAAACGCCTTGGACTCGTATCCGACGACGCAGGGATTCGGGACCAGGATATTTACGATTTGGTATTTAATGCAGGATTCTCAACCGCCGAATCGGTTACCGATCTCTCCGGCCGTGGGGTCGGACTGGATGTCGTCCGGCGCAACATCGACACTTTGCGTGGGACGGTGGAGATAACCAGCACGGCTGGAAAAGGCAGCACGATTATCATCCGCCTGCCTTTGACCCTGGCCATTATTGAAGGGTTCTCCGTGAGGGTCGGAACTGAAACCTTTGTCGTTCCTCTGGAACATGTGATCGAGTGCACGGAGTTACCTGCCGAACAACGCAACTCGGAAGCCAGCGGAATTCTTAGTCTGCGGGGAACGGCGCTTCCCTATGTTCGACTGCGGCGTGTGTTTGGCTTGGGCGGAGTGGCCCCTAAGAAGGAGAACATCGTGGTCGTGAAGATCAACGAGTTCTACGCCGGAATCGCAGTTGACGAATTGCTGGGGGGCATGCAGACGGTCGTAAAGCCTCTGGGCAGGGCTTTTCGAGGAGTGTATGGGATCGCCGGTTCTACGGTTCTGGGGGACGGACGGGTCGGTTTGATCATCGACGTTCCCAGTCTTCTGCGCGGAGTGATGCAGTCGACTTTGCTGGCACAAGCTTAGTTACAAAGGGAAGTTCTTTTGGAGAGGTGAAGGACAATGAAGAATTGGCAAGATCGGAACATCGGCACGCGGCTGGGCGTCATCTTCGGCGCCATCCTGCTGTGCGTGATCGCGGTAAGCGGATTCGGACTGAGCTGGCTCGGCCGTCTGAACTCCAACATGTCGGCCTCGATGCAAAAGCGTTACAACACGGTTGAGTTGACGCACCAGACCATCGAGAACTCGATCACCAATGCTCGCATCACCATGCAATTGTTCGAGGTCACCGACCCCGAACAAGAGAAGAAGCTGAACCAGCAAAATGATTCGATCAGCCAGGAAATCAGCGGGCAGGTCGCCTTGATCGAAAAGAGTCTCAACTCTTCCCAAGAGAGAGAGCTGTTTGAGATCGTCACCCAGGATCGCGATGCCTACAAGGCGGCACGGGCGAAAGCCAAGAAATTGTTGATGGACAAGAAGCGCGACCAGGCGCTGACCACTTTGAGCGAAGAAGTGATTCCGGCGCTCGACAAGTACCGCGCTGCGTGGCAGAAGTTTATTGACCTTCAGGCTGCCGCCGTGGTGCAAAGTATGAAGGAGAGCCAACAAGCCTATGCCGTGGGGCGCGGCGTTGCATTGTTGCTGTTGATTGGCACTTTGATTCTAGCCACGTTGGCCGCGGCCAGCGTTACCAAGAGCATTACCGTTCCCATCCAGCAGGCAGTCGAGCAGGCGGAGCGGATCGCCGCCGGCGATTTGACCAGGGAGATACTGGTCACAAACCATTCCGAGACCGGCAAACTGCAGCAAGCCATGCGCGACATGAGCAGCAGACTGTCGGGCATCATCCGGGACGTCCGCGAAGGGTCGGCAGCCGTTGCTTCCGCAGCCCAGCAGGTTTCTTCTTCCTCGCAGAGTCTTTCGCAGGGAACCAGCGAACAAGCTGCTTCTGTGGAGGAGATGAGCGCGAGTCTGGAACAGATGAATGCATCCATCACCCAAAACGCCGACAACAGCCGGCAAGTGGAGCAGGCGGCTGTGAAGGGGGCGCTGGCGGCGGAAGAGAGCGGCAACGCGGTCAAAGAGACGGTCGAGGCCATGAAGCAAATTGCGGCCAAGACCTCGGTGATCGAAGAGATCGCCTACCAGACCAATCTTCTAGCGCTCAACGCGGCGATCGAAGCGGCGCGCGCTGGAGACCAGGGCCGGGGCTTTGCGGTGGTCGCGGTCGAAGTTCGAAAGCTGGCCGAGCGGAGCCAGTTAGCGGCGCAAGAAATCGGCGGACTGGCTGGAAAGAGCGTCAGTGTGGCAGAACGATCTGGCCTATTGCTGTCTGACTTGGTGCCATCCATCAGGAAGACGGCCGATCTGGTGCAAGACGTTGCCGCGGCCTCCACTGAACAGTCTGGCGGAGTCACGCAGATCAACAAGGCGATGTCCCAGGTTGACACGGTTACACAACGCAACGCATCGTCCGCGGAAGAACTCTCAAGCACCGCGGAAGAGTTGGCTGCGCAGTCGGAACAACTGCAGCAGTTGATGACGTTCTTCCGGGTAACCGGAGAGCAGCACGCGAATCGCGGCGGCAACGGCCAACAGCGCGTAAACGTTCCCTTGAACCCCACGTTCAGAAACGATTTCGCGCAGCGAACCCACTCGCAATCGGCCAACGGCAAAGTAACGGAAGAGGCTAACTTCTCTCCCTTTTAAGGTGGGGATCTCCGGCCTGGTTAGGAAGTGGAAAAACCGGGCAGATGCGTCGAGGTAAACGGCAGAAATGTGAGGAGTGAGATTATGGGAGCGTCGGACCAAGGGAAGCAGCAAACTACCCTGAGCAGTGTGCAGTACCTTACCTTCTTCACTGCGGGCGAGGAATATGCGATCAGCATTGTGAAAGTTAAGGAGATCATTGAGTACGAGGCTGTCACGACCGTGCCCAACACTCCCGTCTGGAT
>Ga0302140_10003739_pt1 | contig 19471 bp, 16 predicted proteins | sample I_Bog_E1_1_FD_202095 | JGI IMG/M metagenome (GOLD analysis project Ga0302140, IMG submission 202095) | Peat permafrost microbial communities from Stordalen Mire near Abisko, Sweden - I_Bog_E1_1 | ecosystem: Environmental > Terrestrial > Soil > Wetlands > Peat | place: Sweden: Abisko, Stordalen... | reverse complement strand
CAACCAAATGGATTGTCAAGAAGGATTATCGAGCATATGTTCGATAATCGCCCAATTGCATCCGAGCCGGGCCGGCGCCACGAGGCCAGAAATGAATTGGAAGCAAGGCGGTTTGGAGCGTGCAGGTCCCGTCGACCGCTCCGGGCAAGCGCCTGACCGTGAGATCATGGGAGGATTCCTCAAAGGCCTCGCCGTTATCGAAGCCTTCGACCGCGGCAGAGAGGCGTTGTCCATCGCGGAGGTCGCGAAGGCGACAGGCCTGGATCGCGCGACAGCCAGACGATGCCTCCTGACTTTGCAACGCATCGGATACGCGGAGATGGAGGCGCGACAGTTCCGACTGACGCCACGAATACTTCGCCTCGGCTTCGCCTATCTCGCCGCGACGCCGCTTCCTCGCCTCGTCCAGCCCTACATCGATCGCCTTTCCGATTCGACGCAGGAGTCTTGCTCGGTCGCCATGCTCGACGACACCGAGATCGTCTACGTCGCCAGGGCTTCGCAGCGTCGCGTTCTTTCAGTGAGCCTCAACGTGGGAAGCCGCCTGCCAGCCTATTGCACGTCGATGGGCCGCGTCCTGCTGGCGTCGCTGCCGGAAGACGAAGCGCGCGCGATCCTCGACCGAAGCGAGCGGCGCAAGCTCACGCGCCACACAGTTACGGACCTCGAAGCGTTGATGGAAATCCTGCGCAAAGTCGGTCGCGACGATTTCGCCACCGTCGACGAAGAACTGGAGATCGGTCTGCGGTCCATTGCCGTCCCGGTGCGAAACGCCAGAGGCCGTGTGATGGCGGCCCTCAATGTCGGCGCGCAAGCCGTGCGGGTCGATCTGAACGACATGGTCGCCGGATTTCTGCCGGCGATGCGTCAAGCTCAATCAGACGTTGCTCGATTGTTGTCGTGATGACGCCGTCCACGATTTACACAGGAAACCGCATGTGAAGCCCATTGTGATCGCAGTCGCGATAACCGGATCGGTTCCGCGGAAACGGGACAATCCCGCCGTTCCGGTCACGCCGGCCGAGCAGATCGAGTCCACTCGGAAGGCCTTCGAGGCCGGCGCCTCGCTCGCCCATATTCATGTCCGAAACGACGACGAGACGCCGTCGTCGAGCCCCGAGCGTTTTGCTCGGGTCCAGGACGGCATTCGCAAGCATTGTCCGGGTATGATCGTTCAGTTTTCGACCGGAGGTCGCGGCCGCGACCCGTCCGCTCGCGGCAGTTCTCTCTATTTGCGTCCCGACATGGCTTCGCTGTCGACCGGCTCGGTCAATTTTCCGACAATCGTCTATGAAAACTCCACCGAACTCGTCCGCGATCTTGCGTCGAAGATGCTCGAATATTCCATCGCGCCGGAAATCGAGATTTTCGACCTTTCGCATATCCATGCGGCTCGTCGTCTCATCGACCTGCAAATGATGAGCGCGCGGCCTCATGTTCAATTTGTTATGGGCGTTCAGAATGCGATGCCCGCTATCGGGACTTTGCTCGACATCCTGCTGACGGAAACGAAGCGCGTGATCCCGGACGCGACCTGGACGGCCGCGGGCATTGGCCGGCATCAAGGCGAAGTCATGAACTGGGCGCTCGCGCGCGGAGCGGACGCGTTGCGAACCGGCCTCGAGGACAATATTCGCGTCGCCAAGGATCGGTTGGCGCGCGACAATGCCGAACTCGTCGAAATCGCCGTCGCCAGCGCCGCCCAATTTGGTCGCCGGCCCGCGACGCCGGCCGAGGCTCGGCGGATATTGGGTTTGGCGGAGACGTAGATGCGCGCCCTAGCCCGAGGTCCCGTATCTCGAATTGTCGGCGCGATCATCACTCGCGTCGGCCTTCGTAAACAAACCGCCCATCACGCTTCGGAACCAATTAGCGCTTGGCGCCGCACTTGAAAACCAAGCCGGCACGAGCGGCCTTGCTCCAAGGCTCGACCGATGTTGCGGGCGAGCGCTTCAGCATCCGGAATTGGAAATTGGCTTTTGAGGACGTCGTTCTCGCTGCAGCAGCCGGCCGGGCGGGCGGCCGCAACGCTTTTCGCGAGGGTGCGGAATCGCTCGCGGAAAGGGTTGCGCCCGACGGTTTGGCGGAAGCCACCTGCATCGGATTCGCGGGCGGCAAGGCCGTTTTCAGTTCGCTGGACGCCGCATCCGCAACCTTCGGCGCGGCGTCCATGCGCGCCGGGTCGGCAGACGTAGCTTTCTGCGGCGGCATACCGCGAGGCTCAGGTGGAGTCGCCGCGGATGCCTCGGTTGGTTTGTTCAAGTGTGATCGCGGTGACGCGGTCGGGTTAGCCTCGGCAGACGCGTTCACGCGTTTCCGCTGGATGCGCAGTTGGCGCTCATCGGCCATAGTGAGGCGCTTGCGACCTTTACGATCCATGTTGAGCATCGAGAAGCGTCTCCAACCGCCGCCGGTCTGAAACCGGGCCCTCTGGAAAACAGGCAGGACCGGCCTAGAACGATGTCTCCGCGAGCGCCAAAGTCGATCCGGCACCGGCCGTGACTTCGAGACGCCATGCCTCGGCCTCCGGCAACACATGCTCGGCGTAGAAGCGGGACGTCGCGATCTTGGCATTCAGGAATGCGCCGTCGGGCTCCCCGGCCTGCGTCCGTGCGCGAGCGATGCGCGCCGCTCGCGCCATCTGCCAGCCGCCGGCGACCGCGCCCGTCAGCTTGAGATAAGGCGTCGCGCCGGCGGCGGATTCGCGCGGGTTTGCATCGTGGCTGAGCAGCCACTCGGATGCATCTTGAAAGGATTTCAGGCCGGTCTTCAAGGCAGCGCCGATTGCCGAGAGATCGGGATCATTGGTTGACACAAGCGCCGCGACTTCCGCCTTCATTTCGTCAATCAGCCCCGCCGCGTTGACGCCCTTGTCGCGTACGAGCTTGCGTCCGATCAGGTCCAAGGCCTGAATCCCGGTCGTGCCCTCGTAGATCGTGGTGATCCGCGCGTCGCGAAAATACTGCGCGGCGCCGGTCTCTTCGACATAACCCATCCCCCCATGCACCTGGATGCCGGTGGAAGCGACGAGGATCGACGTCTCGGTGGACCAGCCCTTGACGACCGGCGTCAGGAACTCGACACGGCCCTGATTCCGACGCCGCTCTTCCGGGTCCGGGTGGCGCCGGGCGCGATCCATGCAACCTGCGGTGAAATAGGCGAGCGCGCGCATCGCCTCGGTGCGCGCCTTCATGTCCATCAGCATGCGCCGCACATCAGGATGATGGATGATCGTCGCCCGCTTGCTGCCGCCGATCGGCTTGCCCCGCACACGCGCGCGCATAGGCGACGGCCTTCTGGTAGGCCGCCTCCGCGACCGCGACGCCCTCCAGGCCGACATTCAGTCGGGCATGATTCATCATGGTGAACATGTATTCCAAGCCGCGGTTGGGCTCGCCGACGAGATAGGCAATCGCGCCTTCCTTGTCGCCATAAGACATGATCGCGGTGGGCGAGGCGTGTATTCCCAGCTTGTGTTCGATGGAAACGCAGAGGAGATCGTTGCGCGCCACCAAGCCACCGTCGGCGGCGACCAGGAATTTCGGCGCGACGAACAGGGAAATGCCGCGCGTTCCCTCGGGCGCGTCGGGCAATCGCGCCAGCACGAGATGGATGATGTTCTCGGCGACGCCCTGCTCGCCCCACGTGATGAAGAGCTTCGAGCCGAAAAGACGGTAGTGCTCGCCGTCGGGCTCGGCGCAAGTGCGCACCGCGGAGAGGTCCGAGCCAGCCTGCGGTCCCGTCAGGTTCATCGTGCCGGTCCACTCGCCCGCCACCATCTTCGGCAGGAAGCGCGCCTTGAGCTCGTCCGACGCGTGATGCGCCAGCGCCTCGACCGCGCCGAGGGTCAGCATCTGACACAGCGAGAAGGCGAGGTTCGCGGATTTCCACATTTCGGCCACGGCGCTCGACAGGAGCGCCGGCATTCCCTGGCCGCCGATGTCGGGGCTGGCCGGCATGGCGTGCCAACCGGCGTCGATGAACTGCCGGTAGGCGAAGGGAAAGCCGTCGGGGGTCGTGACGCTTCCGGCCTCCCAGCGGCACCCCTGGTGATCGCCGGATGCGTTCAGCGGGGCCAGAACTTCAGAGGCGAATCTACCGGCCTCCGTCAGAATCGCTTCGACGACATCCGGTTGGACGTCTTCAAATCCTGGCAGGGTGGCGATTTCCGGCAGTCCGGCCACATGATCGAGAACGAAGCGCATCTCCTCCAGGGGGGCCGTGTAGGTCATGCCGCAGCCTCGCCAATGGTTTTGATGCGTTCGCGCAGAAGAACTTTCTGAACCTTACCGGTGGCGTTTTTCGGCACGGGTCCGAAAATCCAAAGCCTGGGCACTTTGTATTCCGCCATCTGATCCCGGCAGAACTGGCGTAGCTCGACGTCGCTCAACGTCGTGTTCGGCTTCAGTTCGATGAACGCGCACGGAACTTCGCCCCATTTTGAATCGGGCTTCGCCACGACGGCGGCGGTATCGACAGCGGGATGACGATGTAGCACGTCTTCCACTTCGATCGACGAAATGTTCTCGCCGCCGGAAATGATCACGTCCTTCGAACGGTCTTTTATACGCACGTATCCGTCGGGCTCGACTACCGCCAGATCGCCAGTATGGAGCCAGCCGCCGGCGAGGGCCTCGTCAGTGGAGGATGGGTTCTTCAAGTAACCGTTCATTACGATGTTGCCGCGGAACATGATTTCACCGATGCTCTCGCCGTCGGCTGGGACCGTTTCCATTGTGACCGGGTTTCGCACAATCATCTCTTCCTGCATCGGACTGGCGACGCCTTGGCGCGCTTTCAACCTCGCGCGCTCAGCGAGCGGCAGCGAGCGCCATTCGTCCTGAGGGGCGCAAATCGCCGCGGGACCGTATGTTTCCGTCAGTCCGTAGACATGCGTGATCTCGAATCCAATGCGCTCGGCTCCCTCGATCGTGGATGCAGGCGGGGCGGCGCCGGCGATGTAGCCGTACACTTTGCGCGGGGTCTTGTTCTGCAACTCGCACGGCGCGTTGATCAACATATTATAGACGATGGGCGCGCCGCACATGTGCGTGACCCGATGCTCCTCGATGGCCTCGAAAATCAGCTTCGCGTCGACCCTTCGCAAGCAGATATTGGTTCCGGCGTTCGCCGCCATCGCCCAGGGAAAGCACCAGCCGTTGCAATGGAACATCGGCAGTGTCCAGAGGTAGACCGAATGCGCCGGCATTCCCCAGGAGAGGATCTGCGAGACCGCGTTGAGATAGGCGCCGCGGTGGTGTGTGACCACCCCCTTGGGGTTGCCGGTCGTGCCGGACGTGTAGTTGAGGGCGATGGGGTTGAATTCGTCGTTGGGAGCGGCCCAGTCGAAATCCGCGGCGGCCTCATTGAGGAATGCCTCGTAGTCCATGGCGCCGACCAGCGCGTCGCCCTGGTGCAGGGGATCGTCTACGTCGATGACCAGAATCGGGTGTTCGAGCATGCTCAGAGCCCGTTTGGCGACGGCGCTGAATTCGCGGTCGGTGATGAAGACTTTGGCTTCTCCATGCGTGAGCTGGAAGGCGAGCGCCTCGGCATCCAAGCGGATATTCAGGGTGTTCAGCACGGCGCCGGTCATAGGCACGCCGAAATGCGCTTCATAGATCGCCGGCACATTCGGCGCGAGAATGGCGACGGTGTCGCCCGGCCCGACGCCATGCCGCGTCAAGGCGGACGCGAGCCGGCGGCAGCGGTCGTAGGTCTCAGCCCAGGTGCTGCGCCACGCGCCGTGGACCAGGGCGATCCGATCCGGATGAACCATCGCCGCCTTGGCCAGGAAGCTCAGCGGCGTCAACGGCGCATAATTCGCCGTCCGCTTGCCGAGGCTATCTCGGTAGGGACCCGCCCGTTTCGGGGTCGCTTCGAGGACGGTCGGCATTGGCTATCTCCAAACTGACTTTGTTGTCGTGTTCGTTCGATTTGACATGATGGTAGGACGGACCGCCCGTCGGAGGTTCAGGCGGTCATGGGTTCGGCGCGCTCGAGGCTCGAGAGGATCCGCACCGGCGCCGGAAGCAGCACCAGCGCCTCGCCGGAAATCACGATGACCCCCCGCACCATGCATTCCGTGCTGAGCAGCACACGGGATCGCTCAGAGAGGAGCTTGGTGACCGTGACGACGGCATGTACGGTATCGCCCGCGCGTACGAGCGCCTTGAAACGCAAGCTTTGCGATAGGTAGATACTGCCGGGACCGGGCAGCTTGTTGGCGATTGCGGCGGAGATCACGCTTGCCGAAAGCATGCCGTGAGCGATACGGGTCTCGAAGATGGTCGTTGCAGCGTATTCCTCGTTGATGTGCAGGGCATTGTTGTCGCCCGACACCGCGGCGAAAAGGACAATGTCGGCTTCGGTGATCGTCTTGGCGAAAGTCGCCGACATGCCGATTCGAAGATCGGCGAATTCGTAACCACCAATTGCGTTCATGGCACTGTTCTTTCCGCGGGCGCCTGCGAGGGAGAGAGCCGATTTGGCATTCGCGCCCGGTGGGGCCGCTCGGCGAACAATGCGCGCATGGAGCCGACGGGATGACCGGCCTTGCCAGACTGCCGCGCAAGAACCCAGTTTGTTTTCAGCGTCATCCAGGCGTCCACTCTCCTGTTGTCCAAGGCGGCCTTTACGCTATTGACGGTCCCGCAATTCAACGTTCGCAAAGCCGGGCAGCATTCACCGATCGCTATAAGAACGGACGTGGCGGCGCTGACTTGACGGTACGCTAGGATCGTGTTCCACGAGCGCGACAGCCCCGGAAACTATTCAAGGTCGCGCCGAGGTACGGCATTCGCCTCAGCGAGAGAGCGTACATCGTTGGTTCCGATCGCGGGGTAAGAATCTACGCGAGTTCCCATTCCCCCGTTGAGTTCGGGCTGCCGCTGACGGGTGCGGGCCGCGGTTCGTCTGGAACTGACTACAGATTCGCGCGCGCTGCCGGTTCATCTGTATGCGCACTTCGCTTCATGAAATAGACGCGGCTGTCGCATTGGTCACGTTGGCGTTTAGTGGGATTTCCGGCCGCTCGAGCAAAGGGAAGGTGTTTCGCCTTATCACGAAACAATCGAGTCAGCCGTCGGTCGAGCGCGGCGTAGCCGGTCTTGACGCATTTGAAGATCCGGTCAAAGCGTGCGCGCGGAGCTTCGGCGCGCACGGGACGGATCAACTCCAAGGCAGACAAATGTTCGATCGAATCCCTGCGGTCGGGCTCCAGCGATCTCGCAAAAATCACATTGAAGTCGCCTATGTTTTCCCTTGTCCGAGTGCATGCGTTGGGCGACGATGGCGAAAGTTCGGCGCATTTCGACGGGAGAAACGTGAAGCGCTCGCTTCGCGCTCCGGGCGCGAGTCTGGAGAGGAAATCGACCATGCAAGTGCGCGCCGCCTACGCCCGACGTCAGAGTGCCCCGATCGAAGTCGGGGATTTCGCGCTCGACGGTCCCCGCGAGCGCGAGGTGCTGATTGAGATCAAGGCGGCGGGTCTCTGCCATTCCGACATGTCCTTTTTCAACGGCGCGCGCGACTGGGCAGACTATCCCATCGTGCTCGGGCACGAAGGCGCTGGCATCGTCAGGGAATGTGGGCCCGGCGTCGAGAGCGTCAGGCCGGGCGATCACGTCATCCCCGTCGCCATACCCGAATGTGGGACTTGCCCGGCCTGTCGACGTAGGATCACCAATCTGTGCGATTCTTATTTTCAGCCGACCAGCCGCCGGCCTTTCCAATTGCAGGGCCGACCGACGCGGGCGTTTTGCGAACTCGGCACATTCTCGCAAATGATCGTCGTTCGCGAAATGCAGGTGACGAAGATTCGCGCCGACGCGCCGCTCGACGTCGTGTGTTGCCTGGGCTGCGCGGGGGCGACCGGCATAGGCGCCGCGATCTTCACCGCGCGCATGGAGCCGGGAACGACCGCCGCGGTGTTCGGCCTCGGCGGTATCGGTCTCAACGTGGTCGAGGGCGCGCGCCTGTCCGGCGCCTCGCGGATCATAGGCATCGACGTCAATCCGGAAAAAGAGGCCGCGGCCCGCGCGGTCGGCGTCACCGACTTTCTCACGTCCCGCGCGGGTGGCGACGTCGTCGAGCGCATCAAGGAAATCACTGGCGGGGGCGTCGATTACAGCTTCGAATGTGTCGGCGATTCCAGGCTGTTGCGGCAGGCCGTGGAAAGCACGCGAATCGGCTGGGGCGTCACCGTCATGCTTGGCGTTCTGCCGGGCGGCGAGGAAATCACATTGCGGCCGCGCTCCATCCAGGAGGGCCGCAAGCTGATCGGCTCCTATCTCGGCAACGTCAAGACGCGCAGTGAACTGCCTTTGTTGGTCGATTGGTACATGGACGGAAAGCTGTCGCTGGACGCGCTCATCTCGCACCGCATCAAGTTGGAGGATATCGGGCAGGGATTCGACTGGCTCGCCAAGGGCGAGGCGCGCCGGGTGGTGATCGATTTCTGAGCGGCCACGCTCTCAAACAAACTCCCGGCCGAACAGATCCCGAGCCACGATGATTTTCATGATTTGCGGCGCGCCGTCGGCGATCTCCTGGCCGATCACGTCGCGCAAGCGCTGTTCGACCTTGAAATCCTTGGTGTAACCGTAATGCCCATGCAGGATCAGGCATTCATGCACCGCGCCGGAGGCGATGAGCGGCGCCTCCATCTTGCACATCGCCGCCTCGGTCGTATGCGGCAAGCCCTGATCCCTGAGCCAGAGTGTGCGATAGCAGAACCAACGCGCCATCTCGATCTTGGCCGCCCATTCAGCGAGCGGGAACGCGACGCCCTGATTCTTGGACAAAGGCTTGCCGAAGGACTGGCGTTGTTTGACGTATTCGACGGTCTCGTCGAGCGTCGCGCGCGCCGCGCCCAGGCACATCAGGCCGATCAGCGCGCGGGTGTAGTCGAAGGCCTGCATGACCCCCGAGAAACCGCCGCCTTCCGGGCCGATGAGATTCTCCGCGGGGATCCGAACGTTGTCCAGGAACAACGAACCTCGCATGATGCCGCGCGCGCCCATGTCGGAATATGCGGTTCGAGAAATCCCCGGCAGATCCAGCGGCACGAAAAAGGCGGACACACCCTTGGCGCCGGCGGCCGGGTCGGTCTTGGCGAACACCACGGCCGCCTCGCCCACCATGAGCAGCGTGATCGCCGACTTTTCGCCATTGAGGACATAATGGTCGCCGTCCCGCACGGCGCGCGTCTTGATTGCGGCGGCGTCGGAGCCGCAATGCGGCTCGGTCAGGCAGACGCAGAGCGCCTTTTCCCCTGCGGCCATCGCCGGAAGCCACCGTTGTTTGATCGCTTCGCACGCGAATTTGCCGAGGATGTCGCCGATCAGGCAGCTATTGAGCATGCCATAGCAGCAGTTGAAATCGCCGCGCGCGACTTCCTCGATCGCAATTCCCGCCGTAAGGCAGTCGGCGTCCTGCCCGCCGTAAGCGAACGGAACCCGCAGCCCGAGCACGCCGATGGCGCCCATTTTGAGCCATTGCTCCCTTGGAAATTCGTCGTGACGATCCCAAAAGGCATATTTGGGTAGAAGCTCGCGTGCGGCGAAAGCGCGAATCGACTCCTGGACGAGTCTCTGCTCATCGGAAAACGAAAAATCCATTTCGCGCTCCAGCTACGCGCGCAATGCGGCGCGCACGAATTTGCCGACTTCGCCCTTCGGGCAAAGTTCGAGAACAGCGCCCATGCCATCTTTTTTGAGCACCCAGCCGCGACGAAGCGGCAGGTTCGGCGTCGGCGGCTGATCGAAAGCGCGCACCCCCGCGGCGCGAAAATGCGCGAGCGTCGCGTCGAGATCTTCGACTTCGATCGCCACCACGACATCGCCTTGCGCCAGTTCTCCCTTGCCGGAAAACTCCACGAGTTCGATGATCGGCGCGTCGCCGGGATCGAAGAAAGCGCAGCGTATTTTCAACTCCGGAATCGCCTTGATGATCGGCTGGCCCAGACAGACGACGTCCCGGTAGAAGGCGACGCCCTCTTCCAATCGATTGACGACGATGGCGATATGATCGAGCTTGTGGACCAAAAGGCCTCCTCCGCTTTGCTCTTTCGTATTGTAGTGTACTATATGTTAGCCGACATGCGGCGGCTCAACAAGGTCTCGCGTGCGAAACAAGGGAGGCGCGGACATGGAGCCGAGGGAAGCCTATCGCGATCGTCGCCTGACGCAATCGTATTGGCCCGCCGAGGAATCGCGGCCCTTGTTGGATTGGACGCTGGGCGAAGCGTTGCGCGCCGCTGTCGCCGACGCGCCCGACCGATGTGCGCTCGTCGAGGGGCGCGCCGATCCCGCGCGATGTCGCCGCTGGACGTATTCGCAATTGTTGGCGCGCTCCGAGCGCGTCGCCGGCGCGCTGTTGACGAAATTCCAGCCTGGCGAACGTGTCGGGTTCTGGGCCGCCAACGAGCCGGAATGGGTGCTGGCCTTCTATGGCTGCGCGTTGGCGGGGATTGTGATGGTCACCGTCAACCCCGCCTACAAGGTGCGCGAGATGCGCCACGTTCTGAGCAAATCGGCAGCGGCGGGCGTCTTCTGCATGGATTCCTATCGTGGCTATGACGCCTTGGCGGCGCTCGATAGCGCGCGCGAGACGCTGCCCCAGCTTCGTGAGGTGATCCGGGTCGCCGATTTCGACGCCTTAGTCGATTCCGCGCCGAACGCGCCAAGCCTGCCGCGCGTAAATCCGTTGGATCCTTGCGTCATCATGTTCACTTCGGGCACGACGGGCGAGCAAAAGGGCGTCGTGTTTCACCACAAGGGCGTGATCAACATGTCCTTCTTCACGCAAGAGCGCGGAGGCCTCGCCGAGGGCGGCGTGTTCGTAAATCCGATGCCGATGTTCCACATCGGCGCGCTCGGCCATGCCGGCGTCGGCGCGGTGATGCGCAAGGCGACCCACGTTCTGGCGGCGGAATGGGACGCGAAATTGTTCATGTCGCTGGTCGCTCGCGAACGCGGGCAATATTCACTGCTAGTGCCGACCATGATCGAAGCGATGCTCGCGCATCCCGAACGCGGCGTCTGCGATCTCTCGACCTTGAAAAACCTCGTTTCCGGAGCGTCCGTCGTCGAGGCGAGCCTGATACGCCGGACCTACGCGGAACTCGGCTGCACGATCTGCAACATATTTGGTCAGACGGAGATGCAGGGCGTCGTCTCGGGCGTGCATCGCGACGATGAAGCGCTGGATCAAGCCGAAACCATCGGCCAGCCGATGCCTCATGTCGAGGTCAAGATAGCCGATCCCAGGAGCGGCGCCGTCATGGCGCTCAGCGAGATCGGCGAAATTCAGGTGCGAGGCTATCAGACCATGATCGGCTATTTCAATCTGCCCGAGGAAACGGCCAAGACGCTGCTCTCAGACGGTTGGCTGCGCTCCGGCGATCTCGGGACGATGGACTCGCGCGGCTTCTTAAAGATCACGGGCCGCATCAAGGATATGATCATTCGCGGCGGCGAGAATATCTATCCGCGCGAAATCGAGACTCTGCTGCTCGAACATCCCGGCGTGGCCATGGCGGGGGTCGTCGGCGTGCCGGATGCTCATTGGGGCGAACAGGTGGGCGCTGTGATTCTTGCCAAATTGCCGGAAAATCCACCCACCCCGCAAGAACTGCACGAATATTGCCGGGCGCGGCTCGCCGCGTATAAGACTCCGCGACTGTGGTATTTTGTCGATACGTTCCCGTTCACCGAGACAGGCAAGCTGCAGAAGTTCAAGCTCGCGCAAGCGATTCGAGAAGGGCGATTGGCTCTTGCAGCCAAGACTTGAGCCAAAGTGGTGAGTGTAGCTCACTTATCTTCCTTTGACGTGGTGACGACCCCAAGATCTAGTCTGCAAGGCATGCGCAAAAGGAGGCCTTCAGAGCCGGTCCGAGCAAACTGAACCGACGTCATTTGAGTAGCGGCGTGGTCCTGGGAGTCCCTGTGATCCCCGCGAAAGCAGTGATCCAGCGCCAGCGCGCGGCGTGTTCCTCCGGGTCCCCGCTTTCGCGGCGATGACAAAAACCGATCCCAGTTGACCGGATATCGCCCTGGAGCCTTCGTCCGGCTCGCGACCGCGCCGCTGTTGACTTAGTGAGTTCAACTTAGTAACATGCTCCACCAAATATCGAGCGAAGGGACCGAAAATCGCCATGAACGAAATCCTGGCCGCTTTCGAACAGGCCGCGATGCGCCCGCTCGCCTATGCCCGCGAATACAAGCGCGCCCACGGCAGCCGCGTGATCGGCATCTTCCCGATGCATTTTCCCGGCGAACTCGCCCATGCCGCCGGCGCGCTGCCCATCGTCATTCAAGAAGATCAGGAGCCGATTACGGTCGGGCTCGGCAGTCTGTTCAGCTTCTATTGCGGCTATAACCGAAGCGTCGTCGATCAGGCGCTGCGGGGGGAGTTCGAGTTTCTCGACGCGATCATGTTCGGTGATCATTGCGTGCAATTGCTCGGCACCGCGGACATATTGCGGGATCGTGCGCCCAAACCGCCGATCCTTTTCAACCAACTCATCACCTCGCTGAGCGCGCCATGGGCCGAGGAGGAGACGCGCAAGGCCTTCGCTCAGCTCTGGAAGGAGTTGGAGGCGCTTGTCGGCCACGCGATCTCGGCGGAAGACGCGCATGTGAGCATCCGGCTCTTCAATCGCAATCGCGCGCTCATCAGGCAGATCTATCAGATGCGCCGCGAGGGCCGCATCTCGATTTCGGGGCGAAGTCTGCAGCTCATCGTCAAATCCAGCATGACCATGGAGGCAAGCGCGCATTGCGCCTTGCTGGAAGCGTTTCTCGCCGGGATCGAGATGCGATCGCCCACGCCGCGCGGCGTCCGCGTCTATCTCTCCGGACACTTGTGCCAGGCGCCGAAGCCGGAAATTCTCGACCTGATCGAAGAGTGCGGCGGGATCGTCGCCGATGACGATCTTTATCATGGCTATCGCTTCGTCGCGACCGACATCGACGAGACCGGCGATCCTCTCGACGCGTTCGCGCGTTGGCATTTGGAGCGCAACAGGCGCGTGCCCTGTCCGACGGTGAGCGACGAGAAAGCCGACTGGGACCAATTCCTGCTGGGCGCGGTCGCGCGCGCTCGGGCTCGAGGCCTGATCATCCTACAGGTCAAATATTGTGAGCCACATATGTTCTTCTATCCGGAAATCAAGGAGACCTTCGAGCGCGCAGGCGTCCCGCATCTGCTGATCGAAACCGAGCACGAGCAGATGCCGATGGAAGCGCTGAAGACGCGGCTGGAAACCTTCATGGAAATCGTCAAGCGCAAAGCGGCGGCCTGATCCGTCTTGTTTCTCCAACAACGGGAGTTGACCATGCAAACGACAATGGAACGTATGGCCCCGAACGCCGCAAGCCCCGCCTTCGGCGACGGAACGCGCGCCAATCGGCTCAAGACGACCAAGCAGGGCGGCAAGCTCGTCAATGATTATTGGTCGGACCTGTTCGCGGCGAAGGACGACGGCCGCAAGGTGATCTGGTACAATGGCACCTATATCCCGCCATTTTTCCACGCCCATGACGTCGCCTGGGTGCATGGCGAAGCCTGGGCGGCCTATCTCGCCGCCAAACATGGGGAACTGCCGGCGCAGGCGGCGGGGGAACTGCGCGGCTATGACCGCGAATTGTGCTCCTACGCCCGGACCCATATCGGTCAGGCGCTGATCGATCTACGCGACCTCAAGGAAGGCAAGCTCGGCATCGCGCCGGACGATCCGCGCGCATTGACCGTGGCCAAGCTCCCGCCGCCGGACATGCTGATCAATGCCTATCCCTATTGCAGCTCCGGTCAGCAATGGGACGAGATCACCTATCGGCTGTTCGGCAAGCGCATTCCCATTTTCAACGTCTCGATTCCCCTGCTTTGGGGCGGCCGGCCCGACGCTGCCTATCTCAGGGGCGAGGAATGGAACGAACGCTCGCAATATGTCGCCAAGCAATTGCGCGCGATGTGCGCGTTCATGGAAGAGCATACGGGTCGAAAATACGATTGGGACCGGCTGAGCGAAGTCATGGGCTTCGTCAAGAAAGCGGCGACGTTGCGCATGGAAGCGATGGAGCTCTGCACCGCGCGCCCGGCGCCCGCGAGCTTCTTCGATTGGATCGTCTCGATCGCCCACGTCAATTTCCTCCCCGGCACGCAATCGATCGTCGACTATTTCCAGGCGGTGAAGGACGAGATCCAACAGCGCGTCGCCAATGGCGAAGGCGCGGTCAGGCGAGAGAAATACCGCCTGTTCTTCGACGGCATGATGAACTGGAACAAGGTCGGATGGCTCGCCGACAAATTCGCCTCGGTGGGCGCGACCGTCGTCGCGGGACGTTACACGCACATGTCGTTCTGGCAGGAGCCGGAACTGGTCGACTTGAGGGATCCCGTGCTCGGCATGGCGCAGAACTATCTGATCTGCCCCAACAACCATGGCGCGCCGATCATGATCGGCGAGATCAACAAACTTTGCGACAAGTTCGAAATCGACGGCATGGTGATGCACGCCTCGCGGACTTGTCGCGGCATGACCAATTCGCAATTCCTGATCGCTGATTCCGCCAAACGCCACAGCCGGCAAGCCTTGTTCTTCGAGGGCGATGTCGCCGACGAGTCGTTCTATAAGGACGAGATGCTCAACACGCGGCTCGAGGCGATGATCGAAACGATGGACGCCCGTCGGCGCGCGGCCTGATTCGCGTGCGGTCGGTCGGTTAGACGTTGCAAGACGTAAACTAGTGTATTATCATCGCTCGCAACCAAGAATTTCGGGGAGCCGGTGATGGCGGAAACGGTCAAGCGCAATCCTCTACCGCTCTCGGAATGCGGCGTGCTCATTTGCGGGGGCACGTCCGGCGTCGGACTGGCGACCGCGATTCAGTTCGTCGAAGCCGGCGTCACCCGCATCGGGTTGAACGGGCGCGACCGCAAACGCGGCGAGGCCGCGAAACAGAAGGTGTTGGCCCGCGCGCCGGGTGCTACCGTCGAGTTCATTGCGGGCGATTGCAACGAGGTCGAACAGGTTCGCGCGGTTTGTGAAGCGGCGCTTGAGCGCCTAGGCTCGGTGGACGTGCTGGTGAATTCGACCGTCGGCCCCTATGGCCCCAAGCTGTTTCACAACATTCCCCTCGAAGACATTCCGCGGATCGCAGCGATGCAAATGCTGGCGCCGATGCTCACGAGCCGGATGGTGACCCCCTGGATGCGCAAACGCAGCGGCGGCGCAATCATCAACATTGCCTCGGACGCCGCCAAGGTCGCGACGCCCGGAGAGACTGTCATTGGCGCCGCGATGGCGGGCATCGTCATGTTTTCACGGGCGCTGGCGATCGAGGGCAAGCGCGACGGCATTCGCGTCAATTCCGTCACGCCGTCGATCATCGAAGGCACGGCGAATTACGAGAAGGTCATGGCCGACGAGTTCTCCAGCAAACTGTTCGGCAAGGCGATCAAGATGGCGCAGCTCGGCGTGGTTCAAGCTGACGATCTCGCCGCGCTCATCGTATTTCTGGCGAGCCCACAGGCCGCGAAACTGACCGGCCAGACTATCAGTGTCAATGGCGGCATTTCCGCCGCCTGAAATGAGGAGGGCGAGGTGAAGCGACTCGAAGGCCGACGCGCAATCATCACCGGCGCGGGCTCCGGCATCGGCCGCGCGAGCGCATTGCGATTCGCCTCGGAAGGCGCGCACGTGCTCGCGGTCGGCCGGACGGAAGCCTCGCTGAAGGAGACGGTGAGTCTCGTCCGCTCCGCCGGCGGAATCGCCGAATTTTTCGTCGCCGACGCGACGCGGGAAACTGACGTCGCCGCCGCGGTCGCGCATTGTATCGAAATCTTCGGCGGCCTCGAGATTTGTTTCGCCAACGCCGGCAACACCGACGCCATGGTTTCGCTGTTGGAGCAAACCGTCGAGGCCTGGGAAACCCAGTTTCGCGACAATGTCATCAGCGCGTTCCTCGCGGTCAAACATGCCGGCAGGCACATGGTTGACAAGGGCGGCGGCTCGATCATTCTCAATTCCTCGACGGGATCGCTGCGCGCCAATGGCGGAACGATTGCTTATAGCGCCGCGAAGGCGGGCGTAAACATGCTCACCATGGGCGCGGCGGCGGCCTTCGCCGGCACGGGCGTCCGCGTGAACGCGGTGCTGCCGGGGCTCACCGAGACGAAACTGACCCAGGCGACCTTCGACTACGCGCGCGCGAAGGGCTCGGAGAGCAAGCTCGGCGCGCTGACGCTGATGAAGCGCGCCGGCCGCGTCGAGGACATCGCCGCCGTCGCGGCGTTTCTCGCCAGCGACGACGCCGCCTATGTCGACGGCCAGTTGATCGCCGCCGATGGCGGCATCAGCGCGACCCACCCCTTCGGGCGCTTCGTGCTGTGACGGCATTGCGCGTCAGTTCGCCCGAGGAGGCTTGAGCCATGCCCTATCGATCGGTGTTCAGACCGGATTTGTTCAAGGACCAGACCGTCATCGTCACCGGCGCCGGCAGCGGCATCGGGCGATGCGCCGCGCATGAGTTCGCGGCGCTGGGCGCGAACGTCGTGCTCGTCGGCCGCAACGCGGAAAAGCTCGCCGCCGTCGAAGCCGAAATCCGTGAGGACAGCGGCGAGGCCGCGGCGCAGATCTGCGACATCCGGGAAGAAGCGCAGGTGATCGCCGCCATCGAGGCGACGCTCGCCCGCTACGGCCGCATCGACGGACTCGTCAACAATGCGGGCGGCCAATATCGCACGCCGATGAAGACGATCTCGACCAAGGGATTCGAGGCCGTCGTGCGCAACAATCTGACCGGCGGCTTCATTTTCATGCGCGAGGTTTTTTCGCGCTGGATGGAGGCTAACGGCGGCGCCATCGTCAACATGATCGCCGACATCTGGAACGGCTGGCCCGATTTCGCCCATTCCGGCGCGGCGCGCGGCGGCATGCTGACGCTCACCGAAACGGCGGCCTGCGAATGGTCGGCCTCGGGCGTGCGCGTCAATGCGGTGGCGCCGGGCGGCATAGCGTCCAGCGGCTTCGACACCTACACTCCCGAGGCGCGCAAGAAGCTGTTCGAATATACCGCGCGCGTGCCCGCGCAACGCTTCGGCACGGAAGCGGAAGTTTCGGCGGCGATCGTTTTCCTGCTTTCGCCAGCCGCGGCCTACATTACCGGAAGCTGCATTCGCATCGACGGCGGCGCGCCCAACGCGCGCGCGACCTGGAATCTGGAATCGCACGCCAAAAGCCAGCCCTATGAAGGTTTTCATCGCGCGAAATTGCCGGACGTTCTCGTCAAAGGCGAATAACGGCGCCCGCGGCGCCATCAAGGGGAGGTCGTGGTGTCACAAGTTCGCGAGCTTCAACTCTCGCATTTTCCCGCGGACCGCTCGCGTGACATTCTCGACACGACGCTGGGCGATCTCATGCGCGAGGTCGCGACCAAACATCCCGATCGCGTCGCGTTGATCGAAGGCGCGGCCGATCCGGCGGCGCGGCGGTGTTGGACCTACCGGGAATTGGTCGCCGTCGCCGAGCGGGGGGCGCGCGCGTTGTTGGCCCGATTCGAACCGGGCGAGCGGGTCGCGTTTTTGGCGCCCGACACTCCGGAATGGGTGATCGTGCAGCATGCCGCGAGTTTTGCCGGGCTCGTGCTCGTGCCGATCAATCCCGCCTATACCGCCCGGGAGTTGGAATTCGTGCTCGGCAATTCGGAGTCCGCCGGGGTCGTGTTCGCGGAGACTTCACGGGGCAAGAACCTGCGCGCGCTCGTCGAAGAAGTCGCGCCGCGCCTTCCCATGCTGCGCGAGCGGATCTCGATGGCGGACTACGAAGCTCTGGTCTCGAGCGCCGACCCGCGAAGCGCGCTGCCGTCCATCACGCCCGACGACACGATCCAGATTCAATACACTTCCGGCACGACGGGCTTCCCGAAGGGCGCCTGTCTACATCATCGCGGCGTGATCAATACTTCGCGCAATGTGGCGCTGCGCGCCCGTTTCCCCGAAGGCGGCGTATGGCTCAACGCCATGCCGATGTTTCATATCGCGGGGGATATCGTCTCCGAGATCGGCGCTTTCGCTCAACAAGGAACGTTCGTGCTGATGCGCGAGTTCAACCCTGGGCTGATGCTGGAATTGATCGAGGCCGAGCGTTGCCAGACGACGCTGATCGTGCCGACGATGATCCTGGCGCTGCTCGATCATCCCGATTTGTCCCGACGCGACGTCGCCAGCGTGCGCACGATCCTCTCCGGCGCCGCCAACGTCCCGGCGGCGCTGATCCGCCGCGCGCAGGCCGCCTTCGGCTGCGAATTCTGCAACATCTATGGCCAGACCGAGAGCAATGGCCCGATCGCCGTCACCGCGCCCGACGACGAAATCGCCGATCAGACGGAGACCGTTGGCCGTCCGCTCATCCAGGTCGAGGTCAAGATTGTCGACCCCACAACCGAGGAAACCGCGCCTGTCGGCACGGTCGGGGAAATCTGGGCGCGCGGCTATCAGATCATGACCGGCTATTATCGCCAACCCGCGGCGACGAAGGCGGCCATCCGGCCCGACGGTTGGCTCCGCACCGGGGATCTCGGCACGCTGGACGCCAGGGGGTATCTGAGGATCACGGGACGCCTGAATGACATGATCATTCGCGGCGGCATGAATCTCTATCCCAAGGAGATCGAGGATGTTTTGTTCGGGCATCCCGGGGTCGCGCAGATCGCGGTCATCGGCGTGCCCGACGAAACCTGGGGCGAGATCGTCGCCGCGGTGGTGATGCCGAAAGCCAGCGGAACCGCGCCGTCCGTAGATCAACTCTACGCCTATTGCCGCGCCAACCTGTCGCCGCAAAAGGCGCCGGAGCGCTGGTTTTTCGTCGACCAATATCCGCTGACGTCGACCGGCAAGATCCAGAAGAACGTGCTGTTGGATTGGGTGAAGGCGGGCAAGATCGCGCCGGAGGCCTGGACCCGACCCGCCAAATCAGGAGCGCGGGAATGACCATGAAGCCCGTGGCGCTGGTCACCGGCGCCGGCGGTGGTCTCGGCGGCGCCATCGCGCGCGCTCTTGCCGCGAAGGGCTTCGCCCTCGCGCTCAACGACATACACGAAACGCCGGCGCTGAGCGCATTGCGAGCGGAGATTGGGGACGCCGAGATCGCGATCCAGGATATCGGCGCGGTCAGCGAACTCGAAGCCTTCGTGGAGCGCGTTCACGCCCTTCTGGGTCGGCTGGATTGTCTCGTCAATAACGCCGGTGTGTCGGTGCTGTCGCGGCGATATTCTCGAGGTCACGCCGGAAAGCTTCGATCGGCGCCTCGCGATCAACCTACGAGCGCAGTTCTTCCTGACCCAGAAAGTCGCGCGGCGGATGTTGAGGGATCGGCGTCCGGAGGGCCAAAGGCGAGCGATCGTCTCGATCAGCACCGTCGCGGTCGACCATGTCGTCGGCAATGCGCTCGCCGAATACAGCATCTCCA
>Ga0302140_10003735_pt1 | contig 19490 bp, 13 predicted proteins | sample I_Bog_E1_1_FD_202095 | JGI IMG/M metagenome (GOLD analysis project Ga0302140, IMG submission 202095) | Peat permafrost microbial communities from Stordalen Mire near Abisko, Sweden - I_Bog_E1_1 | ecosystem: Environmental > Terrestrial > Soil > Wetlands > Peat | place: Sweden: Abisko, Stordalen... | reverse complement strand
GCACCTTTCCCAGTTGAAGCAAGCTGGCCTTGTGGAAGACCGCCGCGCCGGCAAGAACAGTCTCTACCGCTTGACCAGCCCTGCCGCGGAAGGTGCTGCAGCTTTGAAAGGGCACGACTTCAGTCGTGCCAATAGCGCGACAAATTCTGCGGGGCCTTCAGGCCCTGAGGGACGTTCAACCCTCACCGCCCCTGGAGTGAACAGCTTTCTTCACGACCTGCTAGCGCGCGCTGCAAACGAGATCCCCGAATCCTCCAGCGATCAGGCAGCCGTCCGCCAGGTCGTCAAAAAGCGCCAGGACAAAATGCGCAGCTTCTTTGATAGCGTAGCCGGCCGCCTTGGCAAGGACTATGTTCCGGGGCAATCCTGGAAGAGCGTGGCCGAGGCCCTGCTCCGCCTCATGCCGCCCATGGTCATTGCCGATCTGGGCGCAGGCGAGGGAACCTTTGCTCTGCTGCTGGCCCAGGGTGCAAAAAAGGTGATCGCTGTCGATACCTCCGCAAAGATGATCGAAGTTGCCCGTGAGCAAGCCCTCCGTCACGGCGTAAAAAACGTCGAATACCGTCTGGGCGACATGGAAGAAGTTCCCATCGACGATGGCTCGGTCGATCTGGTCTTCTTTTCTCAATCCCTCCATCACGCTCTGCACCCAGAACGCGCGATTCAGGAGGCCTGGCGCATCCTACAGCCCGGCGGCCGCATCGTTGTCCTCGATCTGGTCAAGCACCGTTTTGAAGAAGCGCGCGAGCTCTACGCCGACGAGTGGCTCGGCTTCAGTGAGTCGGAACTGGAAGCCATGATGGAGAAGGCGGGATTCACGGATGTTCAGACGTCGGTGGTCCACAAAGAGCCTGAGACTCCGCAGTTCCAGACCTTGCTAGCGGTGGGCTACAAGAGTCACTAGGTTTTCCCGCTTTCTGCCGGCGGCAGTTACCACTGGTGTCCAACACACAATGGCAGGGAGGACGACCAGAGCAAGCAGCTGTTATCGGAGGCGCTGGCATGGCGCCCGTTTGAAAATCTGACCTCTCAGCCTGCCTCTCTCTGTAAATCGAAATGCGCCGCTTCTGGCGTTTTCCACGGCCCCCCTGAATCCAACCGTCTACTCGCTAATCAAACCCACAGTTGTCGGAACGTCGAGATCGTCACTTTCGCATTCGGAGCTGAAAACATGAGCAGTCTTAAAGGAAAAGTTGCGTTGGTCACCGGCGCATCCAAGGGCATTGGCGCCGCTATTGCCACTGAGTTGGCCGCGCGCGGTGCGGCCGTTGCAGTCAACTACTCCGGCAGCAAGTCCGCCGCTGACAAAGTCGTCGCCAATATCGCCGCCGCCGGAGGCAAGGCCATCGCCGTCCAGGCGAACCTGTCCGAGCCAGCCAGTATTGCGCCTCTCGTTGAAGCCGTCGCCACCCAGCTTGGCCCCATCGATATTCTCGTCAACAACGCCGGCATCTACGAGTTCGGACCCCTCGAGGCCGTAACCCCAGACCACTTCCACAAGCAATTCAACCTCAACGTCCTTGGGCTCTTGCTCGTCACCCAGGCCGCAGTAGCCCACTTCAACCCAGCCGGTGGCAGCATCATCAACATTGGCTCGGTCGTTGCGTCGGGATTCGCCAACGCCGCGGTCTACAGCGCCACCAAGGGAGCAGTGAACACCATTACCGGCTCGCTTTCCAAGGAACTAGGCCCCAAGAAGATCCGTGTCAACGCTCTGAATCCTGGAATGGTGGAAACCGAGGGCGCGCACGCAGCTGGCTTCATCGGTAGCGATTTTGAGAAGCATGCTGCCGAGCAAACACCGCTGGGGCGCATTGGACAACCCGGCGACATCGCCGCTGCCGCCGCCTTCCTTGCCTCCGAAGACTCCGGCTGGCTCAGCGGCCAGACCATCTACGCATCCGGGGGCTACACCGGCTAGTACCCGTAAGATCTGAACTGGCGGGCCGCAGCGACTGCAACGGCCCGCAGGATATAGATAACCGTAGATTCACCGAGCCCTTTCCGCCTCAAGCAGTTGACGTTTGCGCTCCACGCCCCAGCGGTAGCCGGTCAACGCCCCACTCGCTCCCACCACCCGATGGCAGGGAACCACCAGAGCCACTCGGTTGGTCGCGCAAGCCCGCGCCACCGCGCGCGTAGACTTGGGCGCGCCTAACTCCCGCGCTAACTCGCTATAACTCCGAGTCTCACCTCGCGGAATCGCCCTCAGCGCCTGCCACACCCGCAGTTGAAAGGCCGTCCCGCGCAAATCCAACTGCACCTGCGGTGCGGCGCTCTTTTCGATTGAGTTCGTATCGCGGCTTACTGTAGCGACCGCCGCATCCACCAGCCTCGCAAGCGACGGATCGCGCCGCAGCGTAGCCAGAGGAAACTCCGCCCGCAAGCTGGCCTCCGCATCAGCGGAAGTCGCTCCCAAAGCCAGCCAGCACAAGCCGCGCGCGGTTGCTCCCACAACCATCCATCCAAAAGGCGAACTTGCTGAGCACCAGTTAATTTGCTCACCCCGCCCACCCTGCGCAAAGCGCGCCGGCGTCATGCCCAGCGCAGCGCCCTCATATGCGCGGCTCGATGAGCCAAATCCGGCTTCGTAAATCGCATCCGTCACATTGCCTCCCTGCTTGAGCGCGCCGCGCAACTGCCCCGCCCGCAGCGCCCTCTGATATGCAAGCGGGCTCACGCCCAGTTCCCGCTTGAACAGCCTCTGCACTGTGAACGGACTCAATCCAGCTACGCGGCCAAGCTCTGCCAAAGGCACCGCGCGGTCAAGATGGGCCTCAATGTGCGCACGAACCATATCCAAAGGTCTGCCTGCCGCAGGCGTGCCTGGCTTGCAGCGTTTGCATGCGCGAAACCCCGCCTTACGCGCCTCATCCGCCGAGCGAAAGAACCGCACGTTGGCCCGCAGTGGTCGCTTGCTCCTGCAGCTCGGCCAGCAGAAAACTCCCGTCGTCGTAACTGCATAGAAAAACTCCGCCGTCGGATCGCGGGCAAGAAGCTGCTTCCAGGCAGCTTCCGGATCAATTGCCTCGACCGTTGCCCGGCCAGTCAAATCGTTTGCCAATAGAATCTTGTTCATCATGAAATCTATCGTCGCCGATCATCAACCCGCCTCACTATCCGGATCTTGCGCGTAATTCGGAATTTCCTTTGGAGTCCTCGCCCGGCTGAACGCGGCTTGCCAAGCTCCAAGGATAATCTGCCTCGCATCGGGTCGTCTTCCGGCGTATCATTTGGGCAACTTATTCTGGGGAAAAGATGCGGCTAACCTTTGGACATCGACACATCCGCCCAGCCTTGCGAGCTGGCATAGTTTTCGTCATCGCGTTTTTACTTGGAACACTTTTGCTCTCGGCGCTTCCCGAGAAGGGCACGCCCGCTCCGCCCTTGGACTCTCTGCAACTACTGCAAACTCCGTTGGGAGCGAAAGCAGACTGGGCAAGCCTGAAGGGCAAGGTCGCGGTGCTGGAGTTCTGGGCCACGTGGTGTTCTCCGTGTGTGGCGAGCCTTCCCCATCTCAATCAGCTGGTGGAGTCGCTCGACCCAACGAAATTCCAGTTCATCTCCATCGACGACGAAGACCTGAAGACCGTCCAGACATTTCTGACCAGAAAGAAGATGTCTGGCTGGGTCGGCGTAGACACGTCAGGCGGAGTTTTCGCTTGGTATGGAATCAAGTCCAGGCCGACGACCATCATCGTCGATGGAAACGGAAAGATTGTCGCGGTAACAGAGATCGATTCGGTGAGCGCTGCCGATCTCCAGGCAGTGGCAGAAGGAAAAAACGTAGCCTTCAAGCCGACAACGGAGATCGTCACGTCGAGCGGAGCCTCTGCAACGGATACCTCAGCGCAGTCTTTGTTTGCTGTCTCCGTCAGCAAAGCCGCGCCCGATGCAAAAGCATCCCAGGTCAACCATCCACCGACCGGCACGGATTTCCTCGGAAACGACGCTGATGGCCTCATGACGAACGTCTTTAACGTTTTCGGGAATCGGTATGTTCTGAAGGGGCCGCTGCCAGAGGGACGTTACGACCTGCGCATGAATTTCGTAGACGTGCCTAATTCCGTGGTGGATTCAGCCGTCCAGCAAGCTGTTCTCTCCGCATTGCATTTGCAGATTCAACCGAAGACCGTGTCCAGGAGCGCGTACATTCTCCGGGCGACCGAGGCAAGCAAGCAACTGCTCAGCCCATCGGCCTCGACCCACAAGGTGAAGCGAGGCTATTGGCATGGAATTTACATCCTGATGAACGGGACAATGGACGATCTTGCCTATGTGCTGGCAACAGGACTGGAAAACCCTGTGGTCAACGAGACCGGTATCGATGGCAGGTTCGACGCACGATTTAGAGTTACCGGAGAAGACATTGACAGCATGAACGCCGTCCTCAAAGAGAAGCTTGGATTGGAGCTTGTCCAGGGAAATCAGGAGATGTCGATTACCGTGCTCGAAGTGAGCAAGCAGGAGGGGAGCAAGCCTGCACCCGCAACGAAGACGCAAGAAGCGAAGCCCTGAGCTGGCATGTATCTCCGCCAGCATGGGACACGGCCTCGTTTGCCGTCGCCAGCCTGAACCGCCAGCCTTACTTGCCCGTTGCCGGAGCCGAAGAAGCCGCGCTCTTGTGCATCGAATCGGTGAAGAACTTGCCCTCGTTGGTCAGTTCGAACGTATCCCACGAGGAGATCATGGTCGGTCCCCACTCCGGGTCGAAGCACCAGACAATCCAGCTGATGCCCCTGGATTCGAGGTAGTTTGTAATCGCGTTGCCGTACTCGATGCCCTGTCCTTCGGTACCGTCGCCCTTGTCGAAACCGATCTCGGTCGCAACGACCGGATAGCGGCTGGCGGCAAAGCCGAAATCCTCTTCCCATTTTGGCGGCCACGGTTTCGATCTCTTGATGGGATAGGGATGGGTGACGTAGCCGATGTGCTCCGCCCGAATAGGACTGAAGTGCAGTGGAGTTAGGTCATAGGCCCAGTCGAAGCCAGCGACAAGAGGAATGGTTTCTTTGTCAAAGGACCGGATGAGCGCGATTGTATCTTCGTCGATCTGGCGCCATTCGTCCCATGATTCCGATCCAAGCTGGCCGCCAAAGACCGTTGGCTCGTTGAATAACTCGAAAAATGCAACCGTGTGATTCCCGTTGAAGTGAGCGGCCATAATGCGCCAGAAATTCGAGGTCTCTGCCATGCTTGTCTCATACATCGGATCCTGAAACAGGCCTTGCTTGAGATTGCCGATCGAGTGCCAGTCGATGTCCACGTACATGCCAAGATCGGTGCACCATTGCACCGCCTGATCGAGCAAGACAAGGTAATTCTTAGCTCCGCGTCCGCGCCATGAGACCGGGTGAACAGGAATGCGGACCACAGTGGCGCCTGTTTCCTTGACCTTGACAAAGAAGTCCTTGCTCCAGTGACCCTGGCTTTCGATCTTGTCAGGGTCGGCGATATTAACGCCGCGGAAGAGAATTGGCTTGCCGTCTGGATTGACGAACCGGTTGCCGCTGACAGAGATCAGTGGGAGTTTCTTGCCATCCGGACTGTTAAGGGGCTGGGTGGGATACGCTGCATGCCACCAGTCGTGAACTTTCTCTTTTTCACCTGTGGGGTTCGCCGTCTGTGCTGGAGCGCTCAACCCACATAGGATACCGATGACCATCACGGATACAGCGAATCGCTTCATGTTGAATTCCTTCGTACTGCTGCCAGCAACTAAGGACAGGCGCAGTTCTGGGCAGCAGGGGTGAATCGCCTTATCTTATCTTCCAATAGGTTCGATCGTCGATCTCGGAGCTGCGGTGACCCAAAAAAACGAGAGCCCGACCAGGACGAATCGGGCTCTCCATAGAAGGTCTGAGTGCGATGCGATATCGCGATTGGGCGACTCGCCTGCGCACAGGTCCGACGGAAGGTGCGGGCTTAGAGGGCGATCAGAGGCCGTGGCAGCCGCGTTTGCGCACGATCGAGAAACAGCCTCATGCGCAAGGCTTCAGACCGCTGCATGGCCACCAGCCGCATCTGCCTGCGGATATGGTCGCCATTCTCGAGCAGGGCCACCTGCGCTTCGTCCTGGATGGCATCCCGCTCTAGCCGCGCGATCCGCTCTTCGAGGGTGCGGCGAAACCGGGGACTGATTTCAAAGCCTTCATTGGCGGCGCAATTGGTAGTCATGGCAGGCTCCTCGGGGCTTGTTTTCTTGAGACTGAAAAATATTTCGTGAGCGGCCTCAAGTTTTTTCCACTTGTGCCGATATTAAGAGAGACCGATTACGAGCGCCAGATTACTATCGAGCAGGCAAACGTAATGATCTGTCTGAAAACTAGACAGTGGTCGGGTTACTCGTGCTGATTTCCACAGACTAGCCTTGTTTCATCCTCAGGAAGCGTCTTCGACCCGTAACTGCTCCACCACGATGGATCAACTGAATAAAGCCAGCTGTCCCACTTCAACAATTGAGACTGAATATCACCCGCGTTCGATGAAGGGCCGCCCTTGGGCGGCCCTTCATCGAACGCGGGTCTGAAAATCCAGGACTAAAACAGCTTGGCGAGACCCTTCTTCTTTTTCTTCTTGCTGGAGGACTCGTCGCTCAAATCCGCCTTGGGCTTTTTCGTTTTGGCGTCCGGGCCGGCGGTTGCTGGGTTCGAGCCGGGCTTGATGTCGTTCACCGTGGCGGGCGCGTCGGCTGGCTTCTCCGCGGCAGGCGCCACAGCGGTGTTCGGTCCAACCGCCTTGATAACAGGGTCTGCGGATGAAGGAGCGCTGACAACCTGAACACCTACTCCGGTGCTGCCATCGGGTGCTGCCATCTGAAGCGGCGCCGTGTTGGGCTGGTCGCTGCGCGGCGGCTCATTGGGGCCAGTGGGCGTAGCCGCTGCGGCAGCCGGCTTGCCTGCATTGATGGCTGCGCTAAACAAAGCAACATTCGCCTTGGTGATATCCGGCGCGAGCGTCCGCTTGGGATCTTCCAGGCTGGGTTCGCCCACGTGGACTGCCTCCACCACGATGGGTCCGTGCGTGACTAATCCCCAGGTCTTCGTCGTAAAGCGCAGGGGCTGGCGACTGCCCTCCTCCGCTTCGCTCTCGTTCATCGCTTCCTGGGTGGGCTCTGGAACCGGGCGGTTCATGGCAACCAAGCGATCGCGGGCATCCTCAACGTGGGGGGCCATGGGGTAGCGAACAATCACTCTGGAGTACGCTGCGGCTGCCCGGTCCTGGTACATCGCGACCATACGCTCTTTGAGCGCGCCGGGCATGTTGGGCGCAATTTGGATCGCGTGGGCCGCGCCGGCATAGGAATCGCCTATGCCCAGCAGTGCCTGGTCGCTCTTTGAGTAAAGCGGAAAGGTGTCGACGACCGTCTGCAGGCGCGCGATGGCAGCATTGAAGTTATCTCGGCTCTCATAGTAAAGGCCGATCGAGGTCTCCCGCTCGGCCAGAACCTCTTGCACGTCGCGCAGTTTTTGCTTGGCGCGGGGTACCAAAGTCGAATCGGGATACTGGTTGAGCATGTTCCGGTATTCCCGTTCGGCGTTCTCGGCGTTGTTGTAGTCGCGGTCGGGCTTCTCCATCTGCTGATAGTAGATGTCGCCCACCTTCATCTGCGCCTCGGCCGCTTCCGGTGCATTGGGGAAGAAGGTGATGAAATCCTTGTACTCGGCTTCGGCCTGCATCAATGCCGCGGAGCCGCCCTCCTTGAACCAGCTATCGCCCACTGCCAGCTTGGCGCGCATCCTGTACTCCGACTCGGGATACGTGTTGAGCATGGTCTGCAAATCAAGCCGGGACACGTCGTAGCGGCCCTTCTTCATGGCGATCATGGCCTTGTCAAAGAGTTCCTTGTCGGGCTGCTTTGAGTTGACGCCCGCCAGCGGATTGGCGCTCAGATCTTCTTTCTTCTTGTGCGCTGGTTTCTTTTCCCTGGCTTCAGCCGAGATCCCAGCCATAAGTGCAACCGCCAAGGCAACGGCGGCAATTCTAAACGACAACTTTGACAACCGGTTCATAACCCCTCATTGCGGCAGCAGGCCTGTCAACATGCCATCCGCCATTTCCCAAAATCTCATACCTTGCGGGCTTATTCCTGTGCGGCTTCGAGCGCCGCCGCCAGCAATGCACGCGCATCCTGTTCCGCGTGTCCAGCGCCGAAGACGGCGTTACCGGCCACCAGCAGCTCCGCACCTGCTTGGACGACCTGCGCTACCGTATCGTGAGCCACGCCGCCGTCCACTTCGATTCTAAACGCCAGCCCCAGCTCCCGCCGCAATTCCGCCAGCCTGCGAATCTTTCCCAGCGAAAAGGGGATAAACTGCTGCCCGCCAAAGCCCGGATTCACGCTCATGATCAGCACGTGATGAACCATGGGAAGAATGTCCAGGATCAGATCCACCCTGGTGGCCGGATTCAGCACCACACCCGGCTTCATTCCGTTGTGGGCAATCAACTCCAGCGAACGGTGCAGATGGGGGCAAGCCTCGTAGTGCACGCTCACCCAGCTGGCCCCGGCATCGGCAAAGGCGGCAATGTAATCGTTGGGGTTATCGATCATCAGGTGGCAGTCGAGCGGCAGGGCGGTCACCTTGCGCAAGCTCTTCACCACCGGGGGGCCCAGCGTAATGTTCGGCACGAAATGTCCGTCCATCACATCCACATGGATGACTGTGCCGCCGCCCCGCTCAGCCGCGGCAACTTCATCCGCCAAATGGGCAAAATCCGCCGACAAGATCGAGGGAAGCAGCTCTACCATAGGGTTTTTAGGTGGTTCTCCTTGCTGGGCTAGTGTATCAGCGGCGGCGCAAAAGAGTCTCAGTCAGCCTCTAGGAGCCTTAAGTGAGCAGCTTGAACCGGCTGCCCGCTACCCGCCCCACCCCGCGCAGCATCGCTTTCACCGGCCAGCGGTCCTCGGGATCTGGAAAAAAGATCTCGCCGGTGCGCCGGGCCTCGGGGCGGTAGTACCAGCGCTTGAGCAGCGCCAAGTGACCCTGGCGAAGAGTGGACGTCGGCGCTACGGCAAGCTCTGTCAGTACCGCCAGAGCAGCCTCCATGCGGGCTTCAAGCAGGCCACGCTTAAGCTTTGCGTGCGTGGCGTCGGATGCGGCAATCCCCGCGGACAACGTATCTTCCGATGTTGATTCTGTTTCCCCTGACCGTCCCAAACTGATCCCTAACCCCTGATCCCCAACCCCTGTCTCTTCCGGGATCGGTTCAATTACCATTGGCTGCGCAAACAGAGAACTCGACCCCGACTGCTCATTCTGGATCCTCATGCCGACAGTTGAAAAAGCAGCCGGGCCGCGCAGACGGCCGTCCTCGAAGAGAAAGACGGCAACTTCGTCCGAATTGGCCGAGGATTGCAGAATCACCGCTCGAAGCTGGCTCAGCGGGCGGACCAGTTCGGGAGCCAGCGCGCGTACCGCTTCCACCCTCTGCACCTGTGCATGAATCGCCGCGGCGGACTCAAATTCCAGGTTCGCTGAAGCCTGGTCGCGTTCAGTGCGGAGAACGACCAGCCGGTTGTCGCCACGCGTAGCCAGAAAGCTCTCTACCGCCGCGGCTTCTTCGGCGTAGCGCTCGTCCGTACACCCTCGATAGCAGGGCGCAAGGCACATCTTCATTTCGGAGTAAACGCAGCCAGGATGGCTGGGGTTGGGGTCGAGATCCTCCGTGCAGCGGCGCAACAGAAACAGCTTGAGAGCCTCGTCGGCAAAGCGCTCGGCTGCCGTTCGCGACTGGAACGGCCCAAAGGCCCAATCCGCCTCACGCTGGCTGGGGCGATGCGTCACCACGATGCGCGGATAAGCGTTGCTGCCCAGGAAGCGGACAAATGCCGGCGCGCCCAGGTGCATGCGTTCCAGGCACTTCGTGCCATAGACCTTTTCGAGCATTTCAAACTGGAGAAGCAGCGACTCGAACTCCGAGCCGGTGAGCCGCCACTCGATGCGCCGCACCCGGCCAGCCAACTGCAACCGGCGCGGATGTTTGGCCGAGGGCTGAAGCAGCCGCTCAAGCCGTCCGCGCAAGTTGGGCGTGCGGCCGATGTAGGGCTCGAAGTGCGCCTCCTCGCCATAGAGGACAAACACCGCCGCGCTTTGCGGCAGTTGCGTCAGCGCAGCCTTTGGGTCAGCCGGGTCAAAGGGCAGCGATTGTGCAAGAGATGCAACCGGCACAACCCCTCCTCACGCGCCCGCGATAGTCATACCGTCAATCCGCAATGTCGGCGACGCCACCGAGCCGCGGAAGACCAGATCGTTGCCGATGGCGGTCACATTCTTGAGCATCTCGGCGAGGTTGCCGGCGATGGTCACTTCTTCAACGGCATGAGTCAGAACACCGTTCTCAATCCACAGGCCTGTAGCCCCCCGGGAGTAGTCGCCCGTAACCGTGTTAACGCCAAAGCCCATCAGGCTGGTCACGTAGAGCCCCGCCGGAATCGCCGCGAAGATCTCTTCAGGTGTGAGGGTACCCGGCTCCAGGTAGAGATTGCCGCAGCCTATCCCCGGCGTGCCTGCCAAACCTCTTGACGCGTTGTGAGTGGACTTCATGCCCAGCTTGCGGGCGCTGTAGGTGTTTAAGAGGTAGGTGCTCAGCACGCCTGCGTCCACTACCACCGTGCGCCGGGACGGCAGCCCCTCTCCATCGAACGGCGAACTGCCAAAACCGCCCACGCCCGTGGGTAGCAGCATGGCGTTGTCATCGACGATCGTCAAGCTTGATGCGGCTATCTGCTCGCCCAGCCGGCCAGCCAAAAACGAAGCCCCGCGCCAAATCGCGTCGCCCGATGCGGCCTCAAAGACAGACCCGATCAGCGACCGCGCCACCTCCGGAGCAAAAACGATCGGAACCCGCTGTGTAGCCACGCGCCTGGCCCCCAGCCTGCGAAGCGCGCGCCGCGCAGCTTCCTTGCCGATGGATTCAGGCGATTCCAGGTCAGCCAGCCGGCGTGCGCCGCTCCACCAGCCGTCGCGCTGCATGGCGCCGTTGGCATCCATGGCCAGAGGAGCCGCGGACACCCCCGCGTAGCTGGTCCGGTAGCCGCCCACAAAGCCCCGCGAGTTAGCCAGCACCTTGCGCCCGGTAGCCGCGTCAAAGCTGCCGCCGTCGGAGTTGGTAATGCGCGGGTCAGCTGCCAAGGCTGCTGCCTCGGCCCGCCGGGCCCACTCGATCCTCTCCGGGCCCGCCAGCGAGTAGACATCGTCGAAATAAAGATGCAGATCCCCCTCAACCGAGCCAAACTCCGCCGCCCCCGGCAGGCTGGTGAAAGGATCCTCCGCTGTGACTTTGGCCAGCGCCAGCGCGCCCTCCACCAGTTCGCGAATACCATCCGGCGTCAGGTCGCTTGTCGAAGCCGAGGCTGATCGCGTGCCCAGAAACACGCGCAGCCCCAGACCCCGCGAGCCGGATTCCTTGAGCGTCTCCACTTGGCCCATGCGCACGTTCACGCTGAACTCGTCGCCCTCGCGGACAACCGCTTCCGCGTCGCTGGCGCCGCCCTTCACAGCAAGCGCCACCACATCGGCAGCCAAAGTTTCAAGATCAAGATCGGTTAATTCGGGTTGTGCGGCAGCTTCAGGCATGATTCAACAGTAACAAAGCAGCACGTGGTTCGGCATCCGGACTCCTCTACCAGCGCAGAATGGGCAGAAGGCTCGAGTAATCGTCGGTCCAAACGCGGAGCCCCGCCTTCGGCTGCACCGGATTTGCATGGAGCCGCACTTCCGGAAGTTGAAAAAACTCGTGATTCGTTGAGACCAGTATCCACGTGGATCCGTACTCGCCCGGCGAAGCGTATCCGTTTTTGTCATCCGCAAAAGTTGCGAAGACCTTCGCCTCCATGCCTGCATCATCCGCCAGCAGCCCAATCGGCGGTCCCAGATTGACGTGCCTGTTGGAGACATGGAAGGCGATAATGCCGCCCTGCGCCAGTTGCCGGCGGTACAGCTCCATCGCTTCCCTGGTCAGCAGATGCACAGGGATTGCATCGCCGGAAAAGGCGTCCACCACCAGCACATCGAAGTTCTGCGGGGCAGAAAGCTCCAGCGTTCTTCGCGCGTCGCCCGTGACCACGTCCACTTGCGCGTTGGAGTCGCGGATGTAAGTGAAAACGTTGCGGGCGATGGGTTCGACAGCAGGATTGATGTCGTAGAACCGGATGTGGTCACCCGGCAAGCCATAGGCGGCAATCGTTCCTGCGCCCAGCCCGATGACACCGATGTTCCTGGCGCGGCCTGCGCAGCAAAAGCGCAGTGCCAATCCCACGCCTGAGTCCGGAGCATAGTACGTCGTCGGCGTGCGCCGCAGCTCTTCGGTGCCAAAGATCTGCGTCCCATGCTCAATGGACCCATTCGACAGCGTGCGCACCGTCGCGCCCGGATAGCTGTGGTTCTGCGTCACGCGCAGGCTCGCATAGAAGTTCCGAACGGCCACCAGAGTGTCGCGCCGGTACGCCGTCAGCACCCAGAACACCAGCACCAGCATGGCTCCGCTGGCCACCAGCCATAGCATCCGCTGGCTCCAGCCCCCGCGCCAGTTCACCAGCAGCGCCAGCAGCGCCGTCACCAGGAAGGTGATGGGCAAATCCAGGTTGTACCGCATCACCATCGGCGAGGCGATCCCGATCCAGAATGAGCCCAGCGCGCCGCCCGCTGCAAACAGCAGATAGAAGAGCGTGGACTCCGAGGCTCGCTGCGGTTTGAGCCCCACGGCCGCCGTGTGGCAGAAGATGCAGGCAAAAAACAGTTCCGCCAAAAAGAAGAGCAGCGACACCCACAACGGCCAGCCTGCATTGGTGTTGGAGAGGGAATAAGCCAGCCCGCCCAGCAGCACCACCATGAAGCGGGCAACGATGGCCCACGGCAGCGCCATGCGGAACTGGAAGGCGAGGATTAGCGTGAGCAGGTAGACGCCCAGCGGAAGCACCCACAAGAGCGGAATCGCTGCCACATTCGCCGTGAGATAGCTGGTCACCGCGCTCAGCTGCATTGCAGCGCCCATAGGCAGCAGCACCCACAGCGCCTTGTTCCACCGCGGCGATGCAGGAGCGGCTGCGTCCAGAGCAGAGATCTCGGGCAGAGTTGCGGCCGGAACCGCACGCGCCAGATACGCAAACAACAGCACAAAAGCGAAAAATGCCGAACTCCATACAATTCGTTGCATGTGCAAAGTCAGCATGGGTTCAACGAGTGTGGGATACAACGCGAGCGCCAGCAGCGAGGCAAGATTGGAAAGCGCATACAGCCGGTACGGAATCTTCCCCGGCTCAATCCGAGTCCACCACACTTGCAGCAGTGGGCTAGTGGCCGCAAGAACGATAAAAGGTAATCCAATGAAAAGTCCGAGCAGGCGAAAAACGGTCAGAATCGGATGGTCTGCTCCGCCGAAGTCGGAAGTGCCAGTGGCCATCCAGATGGCAGCCGACGCGATGGCACATGCAAAAGCAAGCAGGTTGAGGATGCCAGACCTGCGCTGCCCGAGCCAGTGCGCGTATAAATACCCCAGCAGCAAGGCCGTCTGGAAAAAGACGAGGCACGTGATCCAAACGGCAGCTGACCCGCCCAGAGTGGGCAGCAGTTGCCTGGCCGCCATGGGCTCAACCATAAAAAGAAGAAAGGCAGCTAGAAAGACTACGCTGCCAAAGAGGAGCCGCAACTGCGTCATGCCGGCCTCGTAAATAGGAGATGTCTGATCCGCGGAACCCTATAAGCTTAACGCTGTCGCCGGCAAGATCTCTTCCACATCGACCCATTGCGTGGGATAGTTCCCCGTGTAACAGGCGTTGCAGTAAACGGTGGGCTCTTCGCCCGTGCAGCATTTGAGCAGGCCTTCAAGGGATAAATAGGAGAGCGAGTCGGCTTCGATAAAGCGGCGAATCTCTTCGACGGACTTATTGGCGGCAATCAGGTCGCGCTTGCTGGGCGTGTCAACGCCGTAAAAACATGGCGAAATGGTCGGCGGACAACTGATGCGGAGATGAACTTCCTTTGCGCCGGCTCCGCGCACCATGCGCACGATCTTACGGCTTGTCGTCCCGCGGATGATGGAGTCATCGATGAGAATCACGCGCTTGCCTTCAAGCAGGTTGCGCACCGGGTTCAGCTTGAGGCGGACGCCGAAGTCGCGCACGCGCTGTTCAGACTCAATAAAGGTGCGGCCCACATAGTGATTGCGGATGAGCCCCATACGAAAGGGCAGTCCAGCCTCCTCGGCATAACCCAAAGCCGCCGTCACGCCAGAGTCGGGCACAGGGACCACAACATCCGCCGGCACAGCAGATTCCCGCGCGAGCTGGCGGCCCATCTGGTCCCGGCTCTCCTGCACCCAGCGGCCAAAAATGCGGCTGTCCGGCCGGGCAAAGTAAACGTGCTCAAAAACGCAACTCGATTGTGGGAACCCAGTCGCATATTGGCGGCTGGTCACGCCGTCCTCTGTAACCATGACCAGCTCGCCGGGCAGCACATCGCGCTCATATTCGGCGCGCAGCAGATCAAAGGCGCAGGTCTCGCTGGCAAAGACGATGGTGTCAGGGCCGTCGGCGTTGCGAATGCGGCCCATGGAGAGCGGACGGAAGCCGCGCGGATCGCGCGCTGCAAAGATGCGGTCGCGCGTCATCATCACGATGGAGAAAGCGCCTTCGACCTGCCGCAGCGAGTCGGCGATGGCGTCCACCAGCGTGCCGGCCTGCGAGTGCGCGATCAGCTGGACAATAATCTCCGAGTCGGAGGTCGTCTGGAAGTAAGCGCCGTCACGCTCCAGGCGCGCCCGCACGTTCCCTAGGTTGACCAGGTTGCCGTTGTGGGCGATGGCGATCAAGCCTTTCACCGAATCCACGCGGATTGGCTGCGCATTCAGCAGCGCCGAGTCGCCGGTAGTCGAGTAGCGAGTGTGCCCAATGGCCATTTGGCCGGGCAGCTTGGCCAGAATGTCGTCTGTGAAGATTTCGGATACCAGGCCCATACCCTTGATGTTGGCCAAATGCTGACCGTCCGCGGTTGCGATTCCTGCCGACTCCTGGCCGCGATGCTGAAGAGCATAGAGCCCCAGATAAGCCTGGCGGGCAGCATCGGGATGGCCATGAATGGCCACGACGCCGCACTCTTCGCGGAGCTTGGGGTCCTCTTCGGAATTCGGACTTGGAGAGTTCAAGTCCTGAAAATCCGCACCCGAGAAACCTAAACTTGGAACACTGATTTCACTTTCGATGCCCTGAAAGAGCCGCTGGGTCATGCAGTTACCTCGCCGTGGAGAGTAGCTTCCAGGGCGGAGGCCCAGGGTTTGCGAAGGTCGGCCAGCGAAGCGGAGATGAAGGGCTCGCGATCAACGGAGATTTCAAGGCGGTTGCCGCCTGTAGTGCCGATGCGTGCCACAAAGAAGCTGTATTCGCCCGCCAGCGCCTCGATCTTTGAAAGATGACCAGCAGGTGCGGTGACCAGCACGGTCGACGCCGGCTCGGCAAAGAGCCCAAACAGCGGGTGAATCAGGAGGGACTGATCCTGCTCGACAGCGGCTCCGATCCCCTTCGGAAAGGCTGCCTGGGCAAGCGCGACCGCGACTCCGCCGTCCGAGATATCGCGGGCGGAGTGAAGCAGCTTGCGCTCAGCCAAAGCGGCCAGCAGAGTGTGGAGATCAGCTTCAGCGTCAAGATCGAGTGCGGGCGGTGTACCCCACAAGCCGCCGAGAACCACCTTGGCATACTCCGAGGAGCCAAAGGCAGCTAGCTTAGCGTCAGCCGATGCAGTCGTCTCTGTCTCGTCCTCTGGAACCAGGATCGCATCGTCCGGCGAGACTTCGCGTAGGGGAACTTGCCAGTGCAAACTGCGGTTGTCCAAGGGAATCGCGAGATTTGGGTCGGGCTGCTCATCGCGCGGGATCGGCCAGAGCAGCACGATGGCGTCCCCTGCGTGCTGAAAATCCGCCGGCACGGCCTTGGTTGCATCGTCGAGGATGCCGACGATTCCCAGCACCGGCGTGGGATAAATGCCTTCGCCGCGCGTTTCGTTATACAGGGACACGTTGCCGCCAGTGATCGGCGTGCCCAGCGCCGTGCAGGCTTCGCCAATTCCGTCGATCGCCGCTGAAAGCTGAGCCATGATTTCGGGCTTCTCTGGGTTGCCGAAATTAAGGCAGTTGGTGGCTGCGACCGGCGTCGCTCCGGTGCAGGCCACCTTGCGGGCAGCTTCGGCCACGGCATGCATGGCGCCAAGTTTGGGATCGAGATACGCCCAGCGGCCGCTGCCATCGAGCGCCATAGCCAGGCCACGCTCGTGTCCGGGCTTGCCGGTGCCTTTGATCCGCATCACGCCCGCTTCGCCGCCGGGTCCGATCACGGTGTTGGTCTGCACCATCGTGTCGTACTGCTCGTGAACCCATCGCTTGGAGCAAACGTTAGCGCTGGCCAGCAGCTTCTTCAGATCGGCCGTGTAGTTGCGGTCCTCAGCAAGTTTGGCCAGCATCTCTTCCGGCGGGTCAAGCGGAACGGGAGCCTTCCATGTGCCAACCGGGCGGTTGTAGAGCGGCGCGTCGTCCGTGAGCGAATGGTTGGGAATGTCCGCAACCAGCACGCCGTGATGCCGTATGCGCAGGCGCGGTTCAGGCTGAACAGTACCGACGATCACCCCGTCTAATCCCCACTTTTCAAAAACGTTGAGAACCTCGTTCTCGCGGCCCTTCGTAGCCACCAGCAGCATGCGCTCCTGGCTCTCGCTCAGCATAATCTCGTAGGCGCTCATGCCGGTCTCGCGCTGCGGCACCAGATCGAGCTCTACATCGAGCCCCACCCCGCCACGCGCTCCCATCTCGCAGGTGGAACACGTTAGCCCAGCCGCTCCCATATCCTGAATGCCGACAATGGCGCCCGTACGCATGGCCTCAAGACAGGCTTCCAGCAGCAGCTTCTCCATGAAGGGGTCGCCCACCTGCACATTGGGCCTCTTGGCCTCGGTGCCCTCGTGGAACTCTTCACTGGCCATCGTTGCGCCGTGGATGCCGTCGCGGCCTGTTTTTGCGCCTACGTAAATAACGGGGTTGCCCGTACCGCTTGCCTTGCCGTAAAAAATCTCGTCGATCCGCACCAGCCCGAGTGCGAATGCGTTCACCAGCGGATTGCCGCTGTAACAGGCCTCAAACTTGGTTTCGCCGCCCAGGTTGGGCACGCCAAAGCAGTTGCCATAACCGGCAATACCGCTCACCACGCCCTCAACCACAGCGTGGTTCCTGGCCACCAGCTTCCGCTCTTCAGCGTCTTGGTTCGGCTCCTCTGTAATAGGACCGAAGCGAAGCGAATCCATCACCGCCAGCGGCCGCGCGCCCATGGTAAAAATGTCGCGCAAAATGCCGCCCACGCCCGTAGCCGCGCCCTGAAAGGGTTCGATATAGCTGGGATGGTTATGGCTCTCGATCTTGAAGGCGCAGGCCCAGCCGTCGCCCACGTCGATAATGCCGGCGTTCTCGCCCGGCCCCTGCACGACGCGATCGCTCTTGGTGGGCAGCCGCTTCAGATGCACGCGGCTCGACTTGTAGGAGCAGTGTTCGCTCCACATAACGCTGTAGATGCCAAGCTCGGTGAGTGAGGGAACGCGGCCCAGAGCAGCCAAAATGCGGCTGTACTCGTCCGCGGTGATGCTGTGCTGAGCAAGCAACTGCGGGGTTACCGCAACCGGTTCGGGAACAAGTGCAGTAGAGGCGGTGGTCATCACGGTTGCCTCCATTGTCGCACGGCGTTCACATTCCGCGGTGTGTGGAAAGTAGTAACCGCGCGCGGAAAGCCGGAGCGGAGAGCATATTGCCCCATAATTGCCGCATTCTCCGCGCAATAGCCTTGGTATCCTCGCCCGCTTTGAACAGGGCAGCGAGGGCCGTGGAATGGGGTACTGACGCCAGGCGCGTTGCTAGTAGCGCCACAAGCAAAGCCTGTGCGATACTTTTCTTGGATCAGCCCATCCTAAGCCGGGATGGTGGAACTGGCAGACGCAGCGGACTCAAAATCCGCCGACCGCAAGGTCATGGGGGTTCGACCCCCCCTCCCGGCACCAAAATTTGTGATACAATAAACTGATTAAAATCAACAATTTATATGGAAATATGCTTCCAAAACGCCTCTCTAGTGAAGTCTTAGACTTCCCACGCATATTCGTCCTCGGTACAATTACGGTACAGTGCGGTACAGTGCACTGTACCGGAGCAAGTATGGCGACGATTACAAAAACACCATCAGGAACATGGAAGGTTCTGATCCGAAAATCGGGCTGGCCGACGAGTATCAAGACGTTCCGAACAAAACGCGATGCTGAAGATTGGGGACGCCGCCTTGAAGATGAAATGGTGCGGGGTGCATTCATTCAGCGGGCCGCAGGTGATCGGATGACAGTTGCCGCCGCGTTGGAACGTTACCTGGCCGATGTCGTTCCCACGAAGCGTCCAACTTCGCAGGTGGCAGATCGGAAGCGGGCGAAGGTGCTGACGGAGCATCTGGGGAAATATTCCCTCGCGGCCCTCACTCCAGAGGTCATCGCAAAATTCAGGGATGCGCGGCTCGCTGGTGAGGATCGTAAAGATGAGAACGGCAATCCGCAGCCACGCACGAATAACACCGTTCGTCTCGATCTGGCTCTCCTCGGCCACATGTTCACGATTGCCATAAAGGAGTGGGGAGTTGGACTGCCGGCGAATCCAGTGGCAAACATCCGCCGCCCAGCACCTGGGCCGGGGCGCAACCGCCGTCTTTCGCCGCAGGAAGAAACGAAACTGCTGGCAGCTGTGGACGCTTACTCGAATCCGATGATGAGCTGGATAGTGCGCATCGCGCTGGAAACGGGGATGCGCTTCTCAGAGATCGTAACCCTGCGAAGAATGCAAGTCGATTCCAACCGCAAGATCGTCCGGCTCCTGCATACCAAAAACACTCAGCCACGGACGGTGCCGTTGACTAGCGCGGCCACTGAACTGTTTCGCGCGGCACTGAACAATCCAGTGTGGCCCATCGACACAGACCTGATTTTCTTTGGCGAGCCAGGCCGTGACGGGAAACGGCGTCCATACGCGCCCAACCGGATGTGGCAAAAGATCAAACGGGATCACGGACTCGTCGATCTGCACTTCCATGATCTGCGACATGAAGCCGTGAGCAGGTTTGTCGAGGCGGGATTCTCTGACCAGGAAGTCTCCGCCATCAGCGGCCACAAGTCGATGCAGATGCTCAAACGCTACACGCATCTGCGGGCAGAGGATTTGGTTGAAAAGCTCAATCTTATTCAGAGCAGGAAAGGCCGTTGAAGTAACTGACAACACGAAAGGAAGATAGATGGCAAATCGAAAGCGTTGCGAGAAACTTGCTATTCCAGCTTGGTTTAGATTAGGGCGTGTTAACACTATCTGAGGGCTTCGACGATGAGGATGAAATTGATAAAGGCGAGGAAAATGATGTCGAGTTTCTCAAATCTGGAGAATATGCGACGGAAGCCTTTCAGTCTGCGGAAGAGCCGTTCTATTTCGTT
>Ga0302140_10003734_pt1 | contig 19490 bp, 20 predicted proteins | sample I_Bog_E1_1_FD_202095 | JGI IMG/M metagenome (GOLD analysis project Ga0302140, IMG submission 202095) | Peat permafrost microbial communities from Stordalen Mire near Abisko, Sweden - I_Bog_E1_1 | ecosystem: Environmental > Terrestrial > Soil > Wetlands > Peat | place: Sweden: Abisko, Stordalen... | reverse complement strand
CACAATGCTGCAGATTTGAACGCTAGCGTATTACACGCAATGTCAACCCCTGCGTTATCGGATCGACAGGTCGTAGCTTCCGTTGGGAATCACGTGAGCCCGGAGGAGTGGGGAAACGCGGGCCAGATCCTCATCTTTGACCTCCTGTCCGCCGGCGCGTAGTTCCTCGACGATCTTCTGGATCTGGAGTGTGTTCCACACCAGGACCGCATTCGAGATCAAGCTCAGGCAACTTGCCTTGTTCATGATCTCCTCGTAGTCACCTTCCCGGAATTCCCCTTGATTGGCGAAGAACAACCATCGGCCAAGACTCTGCCGGTGTTCGCCGCGATTCAGTTGCCGCCCAGTGTCGCTGCGCAACTCGGGGTCATGCAGCCAGCGCAGCAAGAAGATCGTCTTGTCCACCTTCCCGATGCTGACCAGCGCCTTCGCTAAGCGGTCCGCCCCGCCCGCATTGGCCAGCCGCTGAACGACCGCATCCGGCGCCGCATGGCGGCTCTGCAACGAGCTGGTCAGGCGCCTCAGTTCATCCCATTGCTCGCGAATCAGATCCGCCGGCACTGCTCCCTCAAACAGCGGTTCCAGCTCACCGTAGCGGCGATCCTTGCGCAGCTTGAACAGGCGCTGATGCCGCAATTTAGCCAGCCGGGGCTGGAGCGACAGGCCTAGCATTCGGAACAGCCCGAAGATCTGATGTGTGGCTCCATGCGTGTCCGTATGATGAATCTTCGGACGGACGATCGTGTCGTTGCCCAGCAAGCCGCCCAGCACATAGAGTGATTCGCGGATGATGCAGGAGACGGCCTGCTCGGAATACACCCCAAACTGGTCCGTCATGTGCGTGTACAGCGTCAGGGCATTGCCATAGTAGCCGAAGTAGCGCGGATAGTAGGCGCCGATCTTGGAGTCCTCCTGGACCCCGAAACGCTGCCCATCTGAAGACGAGCGGATTCCGCTGCCCCACACCGCGCTGATCGGCAGCCGGTGATGAAAATCCACCAACACCCGATTGGCGGCTTTCAGTGTCTCCGGACGCAGGCACCACTGGCTGGCGTTGCGGAGCATTTCGAGCGTAATGCCATCGGTGCTATGGCTCATCGCGACGATGCCCAAGTTGGTGCCGTGGGCAATGATGGGGTATTGGGAACAACTGGACGGAAAGTCCGGTTAAGCGTTTTGATCGGTTGGATCGCGCAGGGGCCGCAGTCCTCCACGGGCGACGATGTCGGGCATGGCGAAGGAATAGCGTCCCAGCAAATTAATGTGATCGTGAATCAGGGGAGACAATCTCGCCTCGTCCTCCTCTCGGATCGGGAATCCCTCCTTTCGTAGCTGCTCAAGCGCGGCTTCGGTGTAGATGGTGTTCCAGAGAACGATCATGTTGACCACGAGTCCCAACGCTCCAAGCTGGTCCTCCTGCCCTTCCCGGTAGCGTTGGCGCAGTTCGCCGCGCTTGCCATGAAAAACGGCCCGGCCCAGACTGTGCCGTCCCTCGCCTCGATTGAGTTGGCTGAGTGTGCCTCGACGCTTGGTTTCGTCGTCGAGCATGTTCAGGGTGTGGAGTGTTTTCTCGATGCGTCCGAACTCCGCGATGGCTTGAGCCAGCCGCGTCGGGTGATCTCCGACTTGCAGCGTGCGCATGATGCCGGTGGCGGGTACCCGGCCCAGTTGGAGAGACCCGGCCAGCCGAAGCATGTCGTCCCAGTGCGGGGCAATGCGCCGTAGAGAAAGCCGATGCCGGGAGATGTCGTTGAGTTCGCCGTAATCGGCTTTGGGATCGATGCGCCAGAATCGTGTTCCGCCGATGTCAGCGAGGCGCGGGCTGAATCGGTAGCCAAGCAATCGGAACAACCCGAACACAACATCGCTATAGGCGCCGGTGTCCGTCATGATTTGAGTCGGCTTCAATTCGGTCTGCTGCTCGAGCACGACCGCCAGCAAGACCAGGCTGTCGCGCAACGTGCCCGGTGTCGTGATCGCATTGAGGCCGGTAAACTGGTCGGAGAGTAGGTTGTACCAGGTCACTCCCTTGAGCTGCCCGAAGTACTTGGGATTGGGCCCGGCATGGACGGTGCGGATCGGCACCACGAAGCGCATGCCATCGGCGGAGGCAACTTCTCCGCCGCCCCATCGATGTGCCAGCGCGATTTTGTTTTGCGCCGAAACGAGTCTGGCGTTGGCGGCGGTCAGTGTGTCGTCGCGAACGTAATGTTGTTTGACCCAGGCCAGACGGTCCCGGCGCAGAGCCGGGTTCTCGTAACGAATAAACGGTTCCGGTCCAGTGTTGCAGGCCTCGGCGGTGAGCACGGCGCACACGCTAGTCGTCAGATCTGCCACACGGGCGGTTCGTTCGGTCAGGTGAGTGAACACTTCGGCAAATCCGGTACGGGTACCAATCTCCATCACGATCTCTGGCAGATCCACACGCGGCAATCGCGCCGCGACCGCCGCGCGCAACTCGACGAGCGAAGCGGGTTCCTCCAGCTTTTCAAAAGGCGAAAGAATCAACTCCTTCTTGCCGTTGACGGTCTCGAATCGAACGCTCGGATTTTTCGAGAGTCGCTGCACGACCTCGCGGTAGGTTCTGTCGAGTTCGTTGGACAGGGCTTCCAGAACGGGTTCCGGTTGTGGAGACCATCCAAGTGAGCGGCACACCACGGGACGCATGGTTTTCCATTCCGATTCGCTCAACAGGTTCGCGCGCGGATCGACATAGCGCCAACTCCGCTTGGTGAACACGTCTCGCCGATGTATCGCGGTGGCCAATCGGTCAAGCGTACAGAAGGTGTACGCGCGGATATCGATACTGCCATCCTCGCGCACGACGGAACGCTGCCAGGAGTTGCCGATCACTTCGCGGGGTGCATCCATAATCGACTTGGTGCGATGCATATTGTCGCGCAACCATCTGCATGCCTCCACGACAGGCCGACCCGCCGGGTTAGCATCGAAGACCACATGCTCAAGGAGTGTTGGCAGGTAGCGTCGCACAGAGCCGTACCGCAGATCCAACTCCTTATAGAACACGTCGTCCGGCGGCCGAATCAGTGTGCTGGCGTTTTTCAATGCGCTTTCCAGAAGCTCCTTCGGGATGTTCTCAAACACTTTCGCGCGGACCCGATCATCAGGCAGCTCCGGGTCAATCAACCAGCGGCAGGCAAGCACGAGGGTGGTGGTTGCCTCGTCGAGATCCTTCAAGGTGCGCAAGCGAGCCTTTTTATCGGCCTTCTCGGCATCGCCAAACAAGTCGCCGAGCAGACCCTCGAACACCTCCAAAACATCGTCTTGGGCAGTTGCTTCGAGGCTGTAAACAAAGGCGGCCAGCGTGGCCAAACGGCGGGCGGACGGCATTCGCGTGATGAGCGAAACCTTGGCCCGACTGGCAAAGTGCGCCAAGGACGCGATGCGGCTCTCTGGAATGCGCCGGACCGCCGGAAGATCGATGCCCAACTCGCGTATAGACTTCAGCCTTTCGACAGCGGCGTGCATCGCCGGTCCGCTTACTCGGGTCGGTCCGGAACGGATCTGGTCGAGCAAGGAACCGCGGCGGCCTTCCGGCACAGTCAAGAGATGTTCCAGCAGCTTGCGCTGTTGGCTTCCGATACCGCGTCCCAAGAGGCGCCACAACCGGTTCTCGACCCTGGCGCGAACACGGAGAACAAACCGTTCAAGCGTGCTGCAGCCGGGCAGCAGGATCTTATGCGCCAGCAACCAGGCGGCGGCACGATCAAAGAGTATGCTTGGCCGCTCGGTCCCGGTCCAGCACAGAATGTACAGCCAGCGCGCCAGGCGAAATCCCACCTGCGGTTCGGTGATGTCGCTGTAACCGAAACTCATCTGGATACGGGCGGTATGCTCCCACCGTTGCTTGCCAATCCCATAAGCTGGCAGGGTGTCGAGGTTGGAGATGCCCAGTTGATAAGCGAGCGTCTGGACAACTTCGGATGGAACGGCTATCGGATCGTCGAGAAACGTCCCAAGATAGCGCACTGTAGACAGTTGCAGCGCAAAACCGAGACGGTTGTGTTCCCCGCGACATGTCCTGATTTGTGCAAGATCGTCGTCGTTCAGGTAGAAAAAGCGGCTCAACTGGTCAGGGCTTGGAGACGCGCCATAGCGTCCGTAATTCTCACGCTGCACGGGAGTTAGAAAACTGATCGGCATGCCAGTCGCGCGTGATTTCCTCTCTCAATAGGGCAAGGTCCAGTGAGGGAAGGGCAGAGCCCCCCAAAGCCCTCTCACTGAAGTAGGTCTTGTATTTTGATAGAAAGGCTATCACAATGTCACAGACTCTCGTGATGGAAAGATGATCGTCGGATACGCCCGCACTTCCACGGTGGATCAACACGCCGGCTTTGAAGCTCAGTTGAGAGAACTCGCCGCGGCTGGCTGCGAAAAGACCTTTCAGGAGCAGGTCTCCTCGGTTGCCAATAGAATCCAACTTCAGTCTGCCCTGGAGTTCGTGAGGGAAGGTGACATTCTCGTGGTCACCAAACTCGATCGACTCGCTCGCTCGGTTCTGGATCTGATGGCGACCCTTCAGGCCCTGGAGAGCAAGCGGGTCGCGGTGCGTATTCTGAACCTCGGCATGGACACCCACACTCCTACCGGCAAACTGATGTTGACAATGCTGGGAGCGGTCGCCCAGTTCGAGCGGGAAATGATGTTGGAACGGCAGCGGGAAGGTATAGCCAAGGCGAAGTCGGAGGGGCGCTACAAAGGTCGAAAACCCATCGCAGAAGACCTGCGGCAGGACGTTCTGAAGCTGGCCGACGGCATCACCCGGAAAGCTATCGCCTCCCAGCTTGGCATCGGCGAAGCAACCGTCTATCGCATTCTAGCTACCAAGAGAGTCCGGAAGCCTTAACCGGACTTTCCGTCCAGTTGTTCCAAAGACCCCAATGATGGCCGCGGTCAGCACGGCCACGGCGTTTCCCCACGTCGGCACCTGATCATTGAGAGAACGCAGTTGGTTGGTGAAGCCGCACAGGTCATTGACTTCCAGCAACAGCCGCTCGATGCGAACCTGCGGCAGGTGGGACTCAATGACACGCCGGAGTTGTTTGACGCTGTCCGGCTCTGGATCGGCCTTGTCTCGCGACAGCTTCAGCCGCTCCTTGTTAATGCTGGCGTAGGAATTGTGTGGCAGGCCGGCTTCGGTTTGCTCCGCTTGCTGATCCAAATCCCTTTGCATCCGGTCCAAGAACGCCTCACAATCCGAGCGGACCGAACGCGGGCCATAAACCTGTGCGCGTTCGCGTTTCCATTGCTCGTCGCTGTAGACCATTTTCCAGAACGAGACGTAGCGGCGGCTACCGGTCAGATACAGGACGCGCGCCCGCAGGGCATCGCGGACCGCTACGGCTAAGCCGATTTCCCAGACCTCGGGGATGATGTTGCCTTCCGCGTCAAACAACTGCTTGCGAAAGGCCGCGGGCAGGAATTCGACCGGCGTCTGCTTGGGTGGAAGCTTCTTATCCCGGAAGTAGATGGCGGCGGCGGCCAACGCCAGCTTCAGACTCGACGCGCTCGCCTCGGTATGAAACGGGAGTTGCAGAAACTCTTTGATGTAAGGCCGCACTTGCCATTGCACCCGCTCCCGCAGCACGCCGACATAGCCGCTCTGCTCCAGTCGGCGGCTCTCTCGATAGTGAACACAAGCGCGGCGCAACTCGGCAGCCGCGGTTCGCTCCAACAGCGCTTCCCAAACCTCTTTCGGCCGCGCCTGCTCAAGCATCCACTCCACCGAACCAACCAGCAGGTCTTGCCCTTCGCGTGTCAGCCTCCAGTACTTGCGTTGCCGCTCCTCGGCGGCCTGGCGGCATTCGCCGATCTGTTTGGTCAGATGCTGATCATGCATATCGGCCAGATGGTCGAGGATCGTCTTGCGCGTTTCAGCCAGGAAGCACGTCACCATCGCGTAGCGCTTGAATTCGGGCAGGCGTTTCAAGTACCAGGCGTCGTACCGCCTGGTGGCGTCGGACAGGTGAGTGATCAGGTCCTGGCTGACGCCCCGAATCTCAGTTACATTCCAGGCCGCGCGAACCGCGGTGTGATGGCACTCCAGATAAGCCTTGATGGTCTGCGGAGTTCCGCGCGGCGGATATTCTTTCAGTCGGAATAACAGCGACCGCGGATCGTCTTCGGGGACGGTCAGCACTTCATCAATCCGCCGGCGTCCCTCTGCCGAAACCTGCTCGGTGATGCGCTCGAAGACGTCCCCTTCGGCGCGCGCGCAGAAAGAGTAGACCATCCTGGCGAAGACCGCCGTTCGTGGCAGCACATAGCGCCAGTCGCGGACGATCTGCTCCGCTTGGTTGGCGATGGCGCTCGGGGCCTCCCCATCGGCCATGCGTTCACTCACCCAGGCGGCGAGCCGATCCCGTCCCAACGGGTCCAAATCTGCGAGCCCAAAGTAGCGCCGGAGCCGATCCCGGTATTCGCTTTCGGTCGTCGACCGCGGCGGCGCCAACAGAAGCACTGGCGGCAAGTGAAGCTGCGCAGCCAGATGATTGACGATTCGTACTGGCGGATCATCATACTCTTCGAGGAATCGACCAAAGCACCGCAGCACACCAAGCTGCAATGCAAACCGCAGGCAGTTGTCGGTGCCGCGACAGAATAGGACCTCTCGAATGTCGGTCTCCGTCAACGTCCAGTCGCGTGCCAGTTCTTCGATGCCCGGCTCCTCGGGTAAAGCCAAGCCACTGACCAGCCGGCCACGGAGCTCATCTTTGTCTTCCGGTTGTTCGACCATCCATTACTCATCGGCATCTTCCTCTCCGGATGCAGGGCCGCCGGGCAATCACCGCGAGTAAACCGCCGTTGTGTCGAGCGAATCATGTCCCAGGAGTGCCGCCAGCTCGGTCTCCTGGCCGGGGTTGCGGCGCAAGAAGGAAAGGGCAAAGCTATGACGGCAGGTGTGGGCAGAGACCGGAATGCGGTTGATTTTGGCGCGGCGGGCCAGTTGCTGAATTGTCGCCTGCATCGCACGCAACGACATGGCCTCACCGCCGCGCTCGCTCAAGAACAGCGCATCCTGCGCGCTGTAGCCTTCGCGCGTTTGCAGATACAGCGCGATGGCGCGCCGCGCGCTCGTGCTCAAAGGCACGGCTCGCTCCTTGCCGTCCGCGCCGCTCCGCACGTGGACCAACCCGGAGCGGTCGTTCAGCTCACAGTCGGCCACGACCAACCGCGCCACCTCGCCCACGCGCAAGCCGGTTTGAAGCAGCAACTGGAGGAGAGCGTAGTTCCGACTCGCCAAACCGTGACCGGTTTGCCCCGCTGCCCGCAGCAGCGCCTGGATCTCTTCGGCTCGGAGACCATCGGGCCGCGGGCGTACTTGTCGGCGCAAGAACTGGAGTGCCGTGGCAGGGTTTGAGCGGATGATCTTCTCTAGCCTGGCCCAACCGAAGAACCGCTTGAGCGCCTGCACCTTGCGGTTGACACTTGCTGGCCGCAGCTTCTCGGCTTCGATGAGGTGCTTGCGGTAGTTGGCCAGGTCGTCGGCCTTGATACGGCTCAGCACAACGCCTGCCCCACGACTGCTCTCGATCCAAGCGCGGAACCGGCCAAGATCGGCTCGGTAGCTACGCTGGGTGGCTTCCGATAGACCCGCCGCGCCGAGGCTCTTCGCAAAGCCCGCGAGTGTGGAGTCTCCCAGAATGGCCGGGGCGTGGTGTATTACACGCATAGTCAACCCCTGGCTTAGGGTATCACTTTACAGCGTGTAATACAGGCTTTCAGAACGTACCCCAAGGGGCAGGATCGAGCGAAAACGGCGGTTTTGCGAAAAACAGCCCCCTTTATTCGCCTTTTAATCTCCCTGGGTGCAATCTGGACTCGGCGGTGCGTATAGGATCCGAAAGAAGCTGCAGGCGTAAATAACTGCAGAACAATGACTTACAGCACGCGCCAACCGACATTGCGTGTAATACGTTAGCGTTCAAATCTGCAGCATTGTGGGCTCTACCCGTGCCTGACCGATGAGCGACAAGGCCTCGAGCATGATTACACGCGCCGTTCCGGCGTGCTTCATTCCGAGCTAGTGCTGCCCGCCGATGCCGGCGAATGGTCCCGCTCCCGATTGTGGAACGCCGCCGAGCAAGCCGAGAAACGTAAAGATGGCCGCACCGCCCGTGAATGGGAAATAGCTCTTCCGGACGAGCTTAGCGCCCAGGAACGGCGCGAGCTGACTGTACGCTTCGCCAAGGGCCTCGCCGCCAAATACGGCTGTGCTGTCGATATCGCACTGCATGCGCCTGACCGCGAGGGCGATCAGCGCAACTGGCACGCTCACCTGCTTACCACCACACGCAAAGTATCCGCCGGCGCTTTTGGCGAAAAATGCGGCATTGAGCTTTCCGACACCAAGCGTCTTTCTCTTGGCCTTGGGCCAGCGCGGATAGAGGTCGAGTCCGTCCGGCAGATGTGGGCCGACCAGGTAAACCGGCAACTCGAAGAGGCGCAGAGTTCCGAAAGGGTCGATCACCGTTCGATCGCTGTCCAGCGTGAGGAGGCGATTCAAAACAAGCAGCAGGCCAAAGTCATTGCGCTCGACCGGGCGCCACAGGTGAAACTCGGCTGGAAGGTGATCCAAATGGAGCGCCGCGGCGCCTCCTCCGATCGCGGAAATCAACTCCGCGAGGTCAAGAGCGAAAATACGCAGCGTCAGGCGGCCGTGATTGAAATCGGACAGCTTCGTGACCAGTTTGCCAAACGCGTTGAACGGGAAGCCGCCGAACGCCGTGCCGCCGAACAGAAGAAACTCATCGCCCAGGTCGAATCGGCTTTTCATGGCCTGCAACACCGGGCCCAGCAAACCATCCTGGATCGCTGGCGCATGGCGGCGGCCAAAGACATTCCACGAATCGAAAACGCGAGAAAGATCTGGGAGCAAGACCAATGGGAGCCGGATGCCAAATCCTGGCGCGAGACGCGCAACAGCCTCGAATGGGAAACTGCGGGAGTGGACAAGAGCGCGAAGGCCCTCCAGGAGTGGCATCGGGAACACCCGGTACAGTCTCTCGTCCTCCGGACCGGGCTGAAGCAGAAGCCGCACGATCTGAAGTGGCTCGAACAGGAACATGCTCACAACGTGCAATTCCTGGCGGAGAGCAAGAGGCGGCTCGAAAAGCTAGAGCAGGACTGGCTCAGGAAGTGCCCCACCTACGAGCAGCAGCTCGCGCGGCAGGGTGAATACATTTTGGAAGCCCGTCAGTCCTTAAAGGTCATTGAGGACAATCCGCAGCATTTTCAAGAGGTGTTCCAGCGAGAGGATAGGGCTTTCCAGCAGGGATTACAGGCACGGAAACAGGAAGACCGCCGCAACCGCGATCGAGGACGCGGCGGATGGAGCCGCTGAAGCGCCTGGTCCGCCCGCGTGTGGCGGCGGCGTTCAAACTTGCAAATTTGGATATCGACGTCTCGGCGCTCTACCTGATCGCCGCGCCCCGCCAGCTTTGACAACGAACTTGCTCAAATGTACATTTGAGACAGGAGCGTTCCCCATGGCATCCATCACTACCGTAGTAGCCAGAAACGATTTCTCAAGCGTGCTGAACCGGGCCGCCTTCGGCAAAGAACGCGTGATCCTAAAGCGTCGCGGCAAGGCTATTGCCGCCGTGGTTTCGCTGGAGGATCTGGCGCTTCTGCAATCGCTTGAAGATAAGCTCGACAGCGCTGCGGTTTTGGCGTCGCGCAAAGAAACCCGCAAGAAAGGCACGAAATCATTGGCTCAACTGCGTGCCGAAGTGGGGGAGTGATTTGGGTTGCCCTACCGTATAGAGATTGCCACCGCCGCCGAACGCCAGATTCTCAAACTGGAGGCTTCAGTCAGACGGCGGATTTTCAAAAAACTCGACGCCCTTGCGATAAATCCGCGCCCCGTTGGAGTTGAAAAGCTCACCGCCGTTGACGCGTACCGGGTGCGCGTTGGCGACTATCGAATCATCTACGACATCGACGACGAGACAACCACAGTTGTGGTCCACAAGGTCGGCGACCGCAAAGATGTCTATACGCGGTGACGGCCGCTTTGCCAGGCCCGCTTCGGGCTTCGCTAACCGCGGGCTTATCGAAGCCGAGCAAATGTAGACACGATAGAGCCAGTTTCCGAGAAGCGCACTTTCGAGGAGTTGGCAGTGCGAAACGCCTTCTACGTTCCGCCCAGCTAGCGCGTCTGTAACTGATGTGCACGCGTTCCACAACCCGCGAGGCGGTCTTCGATGGCTGGGGGTGCCCGTCACCTCGTGCCTGGCCTTTTCCGTGCGGCTCGCTGCCGTGATGGGTGTCCCAGTCGCGCTGTGCATGGTAATGTTCGGGTTCTTTGCGGAGCCTGCCAAAGACCCCAATCGTGCTCGATATACGATCGGTGTTGTAAAGATGGCAAGGCTGGTTGAGGCGATTAAGAGATACAAATTGGATTGCGGAGATTATCCCAGCACGAGTGAAGGACTCCGCGCCCTCATCGACTACCAAGGAATCAAAGGCTGGCAAGGGCCATACGTGAACGAGGTGCCTCTTGATCCTTGGCATAGACCCTACGTGTATTTGCGTTCCCCCGGCTCGGCAGAGCCTGAGATTCGGTCCTATGGCTCTGACGGCCTACCTGGGGGAGACTTCTTCAACAGAGATCTGTCCAGCCGGAATCTGAAGCCCACGATCCCTGACACTCCATCTGAAGTGCGCTCGAACCACGTTCTCATCGAAGCCTGGATCGGAGCATGGGTGCTGCTCGTTGCATCTCTGCACGCCCTCTGCAAGCCTTAGCCGGGTGCCCGCCAGTGAAAAACCGCCATTCTGGGAACTGACCCTGCGGGTGGAGTATCCGCCGCCACTGATCTGGCCAATGGACGGGAAGCGCACTTCACAGCCGCCTTCTCGACCGCTAGCGCCCCACGCCGAACATCGATGAGGATTATGCCGGGTGCGACAATGGTGAGCACTTGTACGGATGGTGGCGTTTCCTCCGCCTGAAAGAGGTTGCAGATGCCTAGCGGAATCGTCGTTAGTGATGGAAGCAAGAGCTTCCATGCATTCCTCGCCGAGGTTCTTGCAGACTGCGGCATAGAAACTCGTCTTGCGCCTGAAACCGAGATGTCAGACGAGATTCGTCTGAGATGGTCTAGCCGTATCGGCTTTGATACGTTCTGCCTGCTCGTTTCCGAGGAAGATGCACAACAGGCAAGGCAAGTTATTCAGCATACAATTCTCAACTGCAAGATTTGCCTGCTCTGCGTCGAATCATTTGTTAAGCCGGGAGAACGAAGCTGTCCGCGATGCGGGGAACTGGTCGATCCCCGTCATCCTGATGAGATCCGAAAACAGTACGTTGCAGATTGCCTCGAAGCAACGCGTCAGGATCTAGAGTAGTTCACTGACAGCATGTCTGCCGTTGAGGATCCGCGCTGGTTCTCCAAAAACCGCGTTCCCGCCGATTGAGGAGAGCACTCGTGTTGAATCAGCGATTCGGAGAAGTTGATCTGATCACGTACCTCGATCTGCTGCGGTCCCAGGTGTACGACCATCGTTTCCGGATCTTTTGTCCGGTAGTGGGATTCGCGCCGACAATTGAGGAAACATTGATACCGTCCGAATCGAGACGATCAACGGCCAATGAGAGCCCATCGCGATGGAAGACCTCGCGCAATTCGCCATCGGAGCATTGATAGCCCGAGATAAAGTATCTCCACCCGCTTCCCGTCTCATGGTTATCATGGATCACGAGAAATCGTGCAGACACCTTGGGATCGGGCTGCACTACCGTGTCTCGCTCGATCTCAGCCCGCCAGTCCGGCTTTCGATCTCGCTCGGGATCAGACGGGCTGTCGTAATTAGCGGCAGTTCCGTTATCAAATGCGAACGTTCGGGAACCTGAATTGATCGTTAGATTCTTGAAGTCCAGCCGCGTGATATCTCCGCATCGAATGGCTAATGCCCGCTCTCCGATTGAAGGTCTGGCGTGCGAGACGCCGTTCTGCTGCTGGCCCAGTGCTACGCCCAGACCGATTACGGCAACGACTGCCACTCGTAAGATGGACATGTTTCCATTCTGACTGAGCGAGAAACCTTAGTGCTGTATCGGGAGCGACCCGGCGCTCTTGAGTATCGGGGGTGGACAAGCGTGGCCCGCCGGGGCGCTTTCGATACAGCGGTTTGAAGGAAGCCGTCTTGGAACTGCGGCGTTATGGGGTTTGAACCGCTGGTTTGAGCCTGGAGCGGAGTGAGTGTTGCGTTCGGCAGGTGGAATGTGGGCACGGAGCAGTCGGGCAGAGTGGTCGGTGCGGTCTGATGGAGTTCCGGTGCACGCGCTGCGACAGGGCCTGGACACACGAGTGGCGTTGCTGCGTAAGCGAGTGGGTTGTCGAGGTTGAGAAAGAGCGTGTCATGGCCGTCCTGGTTGGAGTGTTGGAGGCGCGCGCAGTAAAGCTTGCCCGCGGGTGAGCCGTTCGATCGGAACCATCGGGCCGCCGCACTGCGGGCACGTCCACGCGGGACGAGCGGCGTCCGGTGCTGGCGCATCCGGCGCTGGAGCGGCGCGCAGCAGTTGACGGCACACTGGCAGCAGGACGCGTCGCCGCCGGTGAGCGAAGATGCCGAAGTGGCGGATGCGCACGAAGCCCGGAGGCAGCACGTGCAACAGAAAGCGCCGCAGGAATTCTTCGACCGGCAGACTCATCATGCGCTTCTTGTTCTTGTGAGCCGAATCGCGCCAGCGGAAAGTCACGCGCCCGTCGGCCAGCGACACGAGCCGGTGGTTGGAGATGGCCACGCGGTGGGTGTAGCAGCCGAGATAGCGCAGTGCGTGCTCGGCGCCGCCGAAGGGCGGCTTGGAATAGACGACCCAGTCGGCGCGGTACAGCGTACGAAGCATGGCTGCAAACGCCTTGGGCGCGGCGAGTGAAGCAAGCGTGCCGTGGAAGCCGAGTTTGCCCTGCGCGTGCAGCCTGCGCAGGCCTGCGACAAACTTGCCGCGGAACACGCGGCTGAGCACTTTCACCGGCAGGAAGAAGCCGTTCTGAGCAGTCACCCAGCGGCCGCGATCGAAAGCCAATCCGCCGGCCGGAACCACACAGTGGACGTGCGGATGATGCAGCAATTGCTGATTCCAGGTGTGCAGGACGCTGAAGAAACCGATCTCCGCGCCGAGGTGCTGCGGGTCGCGTGCGACCGCGAGCAGAGTCTCCGCGCTGGAGCGAAACAGCAGCCCGTAGATCTCGCGCTTGTTCTGCAGCGCGAGCGGTGCGAGTTGGTGGGGCAGCGTGAAGACCACATGCGCGTAGCTTGTCGGCAGCAACTCGCGGCTGCGCGCCTCGAGCCAGCGGTCGCGCGCGTTGGCCTGGCACTTGGGGCAGTGGCGATTGCGGCAGCTGTTGTAAGAGATGGCCTGATGTCCGCACCGCGAACACGCGTCTACGTGAGCACCGAGCAGGGGCGTGCGGCAGCGCAGGATGGCGGTGAGCACCTTGATGTGCAGCCTGTTCAGCCATCCGCGGCTGTGCTCGAAAAACGCCTTGCCCGCGGCGCGGATCACATCGGCCACCTCGAGCGGTGGCCGCGGCATCTATTTCGTCTGAGGCCCGTGGGCGGGCGTGTCGAACAGCGAAAGCGAGTCCAGCGGACTGGCCGTGGCGTGCAAGTGCCGGCTCGACAGGTGGAGATAAACCGAGGTCGCCTTCAGGTCATGGTGGCCCAGCAGAAGCTGGATGGTGCGCAGATCGGCGCCGGCCTCGAGCAGATGCGTGGCGAAGCAATGGCGCAGCGTGTGGGGATGGAGTTGCTTGCCGAGACCGGCCCGTTTGGCGGCTTCACGGCAGGCGTGCCAGACGACCTTCGGATCGATGGGCCGGTCGGCTGTGTGGTAAGTCCCGCCGGGGAACAGCCAAGTGAGCGGCTTCTTGCGCAGGCTGCGGTAATGCTGGCGCAGCGCGTCGAGCAGGTTCGGGCTCAGCATCACGTCGCGATCCTTGCGGCCCTTGCCGCCCTGGATGTGAATCACCATGCGCTGGCTGTCGATGTCGCTGAGTTTCAAATTCGCCAACTCGGCGCGCCGCATGCCGGTGGCATACAGTGTCATCAGGATCGTTCGATGAACCGGCGTCAGCGCGCATTCAATCAGGTGGGCGACTTCCTCCCGGCTCAGGATGACGGGCAGTTGATACGGCCGCTTGGGATACGGCGTCTCTTCCACGCTCCAGTTCCGCTTCAACGTCTTGTTGAAGAAGAAACGCAGAGCGGCCACCCGCTGATTGACCGAGTTGGCGGTGAGATGCCGCTCCCGGAACAGATACGCCTGATATTCGCGGAGGTCTTCAGGACGCAGTTCTTCAGCCGGCCGATTGCAGTGACGGCTTAGATCTTCGACCACGCGCAGGTAGGATCGCGTGGTACTCTGCGAGTAATTCCGACGCTCGAGTTCCTCGAGCATCAATGTTTGTGAATGGGTCACAAGTTTCTCCTTGTGACCCGAACATATTCCAGGCTGCGACCAACCCGCCAATTACCAGCACGCGAAGCGTCTGCCGCCGAGGCTTAGTTCAAACCGCGTTACCGGTAACTGACCGGGCCTCCCGTCGCTAAGTGGCCCTTCCCCGATCCTACAATCCGGAGTCATCTGCCATTATTTCATTGACATAAACGTAAACGTTTTATACTATTATGCTATGGATTTGGAACTTGTCCCGATCACTCCCGCTCCGGTGGAGGGTCGCAATAAGCCATCCGCTCTCGTGGTAGCTTTCCTGGCCGGACGGAATGAGCGAACTCTCCGCGCCTATCGAAACGACCTGGAGGGTTTCCGGCTTTTCCTGAAGGCCCTGGACGTGGACGAGGCTACGCGGATTCTCCTGTCTCGTGGACACGGGGATGCTAACGCCCTCGTCCTGGCCTACCGTGCGGACATGATGGACCGGAAGCTCCAGGCCGCGACGATTAACCGCCGTCTGGCCGCCATTCGCTCCCTCGTGAAGCTCTCCCGGACGCTAGGCATGGTCCCATGGTCCCTCGAAGTGGAGAATCTGAAGGTCCATGCTTATCGGGACACACGCGGTCCTGGCCGGCAAGGATTCCGCCTCCTTATAGAAGTGACCGAGGCCCGGACAGACGGGAAAGCGCTCCGTGACCGTGCCGCCCTTCGTCTCCTGCATGATCTGGCCCTCCGTCGTGCGGAAGTGGTGGCCATGGACTTGGAGGACGTGAACCTCGAAGCGGGGACGGTCGCCATTCTGGGCAAGGGACGAACCCAGAAAGAACTCCTTTCCCTCCCGGAGCCGACAAAAGCCACGCTGTCTGCGTGGATGGGCGCACGAGGGACGAAGCCGGGGCCTCTCTTCGTGAACTTTGACCGCGCCGGCAAGGGAGAGCGCCTCACGGGGACGGGTCTGTACCTCGTGGTCCGCAACCTGGGGAAGAAAGCCGGGATCACCGTCCGCCCGCATGGTCTCCGCCACGCCGGTATCACCGAAGCCCTGGATCTCACCAACGGCAACATTCGGGCCGTCCAGCGCTACTCTCGTCATCGGGACATGAGAATCCTGAGTCTGTACGACGATAACCGCACGGATTTGGGCGGAGACGTGGCCCGTCTCGTGGCAGCCAACGCATGATTTACGCTAATCACTGAAAAGGCATAAACACCCGAAACGTAAACGATTATGGGATTGAAGCTAAAAGCATGAAAAGCCATAAATGAGATCCATAGCAATCGTGAATCAGAAGGGCGGGAGCGGGAAGACCACAACCGCGGTGAACCTGGCCGCCGCCCTGGGGGAGAATGACCGCTGCGTCCTCGTGATGGATCTGGACCCGCAAGCCTCCGCCTCGAACTGGTATGGGGCAAAAGACGCCGGCAAGGGATTGCTTGAGGTTTTCACGGATGGGCGAGACCTGGCATCCCTCGTCCAGAAGACGGAGGCTCCCGGAGTGTCCATCGTCCCGTCATCCTCCTGGCTTGTGGGCATTGAGAAGGCGCTAGCTGGGGAAGTGGGGACAGAGACCATTCTTCGCCCGAAGGTGGCAGCCCTCAAAGGGTGGGACTACATCCTCCTGGACTGTCCTCCAACGCTGGGCACGTTGACCGTGAACGCCCTGACAAGTGCCGAGGAGGTCCTCGTCCCGGTGGAGTCTCACGTCATGGCCCTGAATGGACTGGTTCAACTGATTGCGACGGTCAACGCCGTGAAGGAGCGCCTTCACCCTCCACTCCGCATAGCCGGTGTTCTGGCCTGTCGCGTGGATGCCCGGACCCGTCATGCCCTGGAAGTGGTGGAGCAACTGCGGGAGAAATTTGGCTGTCTCGTGTACCGGGCCATCATTCGGGAAAACATCCGACTGGCGGAGTGTCCCTCCTTCGGAGTCCCGATCACCCAATACGACACGAACAGTCACGGAGCGGAGGATTACCGCGCCCTGGCCGGAGAAGTTATCGAGCAGGAAGAGGAAAGGATCCAACATGGCACGCCCAAAGCGTAAAACGATCGGAGACAACCCGCTGGACGCCGTGGTTCCCCGCGCCCCCGCTCGGGCCGCTGTAGCGGAGCCGGAGACGCCCAAACAGGCCAAGGTGCGGATGACGTTCCATCTCCCCGTGCAGGTCACGGAGCGAGCAAAGAACGCCGTGTACTGGACGCCGGGCCTCACTCTGGCAGACCTGGCCGCTGAGTCTCTCACGGACGCCGTGAACCGCCTGGAGAAGACGAAGGGAGAGCCATTCCCGAAACGGAAGGCAGACCTTAAGGGCGGGAGGCCGATAAAATGAACGCGGTTTGTCAAAGATGCAAACAAACCATGCTGGGGGCGGACTCGTGCACGGGGTACTCCCTGTACATCGAAGGACTGGAATACTTCCGCGTTAAGTTTGGGGGCGAGAAAAGGCACCTACGGGGGAGCGGCGGACGTTGCTCGGATTGCGATGTTGCTCGTGGGAGCCTCCACCATTTGCACTGTGACGTGGAGGAGTGTCCCAAATGCGGAGGCCAATTCATCTCGTGCGGCTGCAGTTTTGAATTGCTTCCCACGATCCTGTGATGCTTACGCAAATGCTCATTATCGTAAACATATAAATCCTCAGATTGCATGGAAAACTGTAACCTAGCCAGGAGAGACGACGGCAAACACGACCTGCGATGAAAGAAGCGAACCAAGTAATCGAGCACGACCCCGAGGCGTGGCAGGCGGGGTTCCTGGCCGGCGAGAAAGGGCACGCACGTTGCCCCTATCCGGCCCCTTCAAAACAGGCGTGGTCCTGGGAGAGCGGCCGCGTTGAAGGTGCAGCCAAGCGAGAGGGCTACAGCTACACCCGGGGAGTATTGCACGATGGCAAACCGTAAGCGCGGCGAAGGCGGCTTGGTGCACGTCGGACAGCTCAACCTGATTCAAGACCTAGTTGAAGACATGGCACCGGATCTAGCGTTGGTGGCGCCGGTGCCAGCAACACCAGAACAGAAACCCAAAAAGCGCAGCAAGCGAGAACAGAATCGCGATGAGCGCATAGAGCGCGTGACGCTCCAACGCGAAGCCCAAAAACAGGATGTTGGCTATCTACCCAAGGGCTTCATTCTGTGCGGCCTGCCCTTTAAGCCAGTCAAGAACGCGAGCTACTACGAGCGCATGAACGGCGATTACATACTGTCGATCACGGGATCACCCAAGTATGGCCTGCCCTTCGGCGGGGACATTCTGCCCGTTATCTGGGTGGCGACGGTAGCCCGAAAGATGATGCTGGAAACGCAGTCTACCAAATGCCCGCGAGAGATCAGATTCAGGTCAGGGGCCGACATTCTGCAAGCGTTTGGACTATCGAAGGACGGCAGAAGCTACAAGCTGATGCGGGACCGCATCTTGCGCGTGTTCCATGCAACGTACTTTTACGGCCGGGCCAACAAACAGCGGCTCACGAACTACAGTTTTCGATTCTTCGACGGCGTTGACCTATGGTTCGACCACGACTTGGAAAGCGCAACTCTGCCGGACGAGGCGTTCGCAAACAACAGGCTTATGCTCTCTGAGCAATTCGCCAACGAGATCGAGCGCAACCCCCCGCCGATTGATTTGCAGATGGCGCGGGCCTGGTCGGACAAACCTGCCGTGCTGTTCTTCGGAATGTGGCTTGCATACCGATGCTTCACCGAAACGGACAGCACCGAAATCCCGCTGATGGGGCCGCGGGGCTTAAAGGAACAGCTAGGCGTTCAGGGTTACGACGATCCGAAGCAAGGCGCACGATCATTCCGAAACAAGGTCAAAGGGTGGTTGCTGGAGATCATCCGGGCGTGGCCGGAATGCCCGGCTAGGATCAAAACCACAGACCACGGCGACTATCTCACCATCACCCACGCGAAGGCCATCAACCCGAGTCAAAAGGGACTGATTCTTCCACAGGGAGCCTGAGGATAACCAGAGTTTTCCACGTGGTTCTGGTTACGCCCCGAACCCATTATTTCCGGTAAGTTGATGAACCTAATACGTGGTTCTGGTTACGCTCCGATACGTGGTTCTGGTTACGCTCTTCCTTATTACACCTGTAAATCAAAAACCTTACTCGAACCTATAAGCGTTGCTCGCAGCGGTGGAAAACGCTCCGCAGGCTGCTCGAACCGCTGAAGCGGTGGCGGCCTTGTACGTGGTTCTGGTAACGCTCCGCAGGCTTGTCCGGACGGTGCAACGGTCGCGCACTCCATCAAGTTACTACCGCTGAAACGACCCCCCCGGATGGGTGAAACCGTCGCGGCTCAGCTGATTTCGACCTTTGTGACGATTGGAACGTCCCGAAACTGGGACGTGAAATAAGTCCAACCGAATCAACAGGTTGCCAAGTGCCAGCGACTACCCGTAAGTCCTTGACAATCAACGGGTTGGCAAGTGGCAACCTCACGAGGGGTGACCTGTCCACACTTTCGACAAATCGTCGCGCAGCGACGTGCTGAAACCCCGGCTAAAACGACCAGGGAGACGCCAGACACCTCACCTGACGGAATGACTTCCGGAAGCTGGCAAAGGCAAAGCGGAGCGCGCTAACGCGCGGGCTTCCGGAAAGCATTTGAAGGACTGCCTGACGGCAGTCCCAACACAAAGCACTTTCTGTTGAATGAAAAACCAACACACAAACCACAACGCCCCGTTTTCGAGCCAGGATCGATCAGGACGAATCGGAAGCGCTAGACCAGCAAAGGGCGGGGAAGTCCGCCCATAACGCCAGGAATACAGTTTGCCCCCGGGTGCCTGCCCGTTGGCTGTGCTGGCGACCTGACCGTTGTCTCCTCGCCTGCTGCTGCTTGTGGACCATTGACCACAATTGCGGGTGGAGCCCACAATGCTGCAGATTTGAACGCTAGCGTATTACACGCAATGTCAACCCCTGCGTTAGCGGATCGACAGGTCGTAGCTTCCGTTGGGAATCACGTGAGCCCGGAGGAGTGGGGAAACGCGGGCCAGATCCTCATCTTTGACCTCCTGTCCGCCGGCGCGTAGTTCCTCGACGATCTTCTGGATCT
>Ga0302140_10003733_pt1 | contig 19495 bp, 17 predicted proteins | sample I_Bog_E1_1_FD_202095 | JGI IMG/M metagenome (GOLD analysis project Ga0302140, IMG submission 202095) | Peat permafrost microbial communities from Stordalen Mire near Abisko, Sweden - I_Bog_E1_1 | ecosystem: Environmental > Terrestrial > Soil > Wetlands > Peat | place: Sweden: Abisko, Stordalen... | reverse complement strand
GCGCAGTCTGAGCGAATCTGGCTCTCAAACTCCAGCCCCTCGCGCACGCTCATGATGGCCATGCCGTGGTCGCCGATGGTGCCAGAAACGAGAATGGCGTCGCCCGGCTTTGCCCGATTAGGACCGAGTCGAATCCCCGGCCGCAGCACCCCTATCCCGGCTGTATTGATGTAGCAGCCGTCCCCGTGTCCGCGCTCCACAACCTTGGTGTCGCCCGTAACAATCTGCACGCCCGCCGCGAATGCAGCATTGGCCATGGCCTGGACAATTGCCGCCAGCTGCGCCAGCGGAAATCCCTCTTCCAAAATGAACCCGGCGCTGAGAAACTTCGGCTCCGCCCCTGAAACGGCCAGGTCGTTCACCGTCCCATTCACCGCCAGCTCGCCGATGGAGCCGCCGGGGAAAAACAAGGGCTGCACCACAAACGAATCGGTACTCATGGCCAGTCGGCCGTTGAGCAGATCGAGAGCCGCCGCGTCGCCCAGATTCTCAAGTGCCGGGTTGCGGAAGGCCGGCAAAAACATGTGCTCGACCAACTCGTTGCCCAGCTTGCCGCCGCCGCCATGGCCCATCACAATGGTCGGGTAATCAGCCAGCGGCAGCGGACAGCTCCAACCCGAAAAATCCGGCGTACCGTTCGGCAAATCCAACAAAGCCGTCTTCGCGCTCTCAGCCATGCACCACTCCCGTCAGGCCGGTCCCCGCGCCTGCCAATTCCTCTATCGACAAGAACCGGCCATAGTTGAAATAAGCCGCGCAAGCCCCCTCGCTTGAAACCATCGTCGCCCCCAGCGGATGCCTCGGCGTGCATTCCCTGCCAAAGGCCGCGCACTCCGCCGGCTTGATGGCCCCGCGCAGCACGTCTCCCGCGCGGCAAAGCGCCGACTCCTCAGTGTGAATCCCGGTGATGTGGAATCGTTCTTCGGCGTCGAACTCGCGATAATCCGCGCTCAGCCGCCAGCCGCTCTTGGGAATCACGCCGATGCCCCGCCAGGCCCGGTCCGTCACCTCGAAGACCTCGGCGAGCAGCTTCTGCGCCGGCTGGTTTCCGTCGTATGTGACGATCCTCTCGTAGGCGTTTTCCACCTCGTGCCGCCCAGCCTCCAATTGCACCACCGCGCGGCGAATGCCATCCAGCAAGTCCAGCGGCTCAAAGCCGGTGACCACCAACGGAATCCCAAACTTCTCTGCCAGCGGCGGATATTCCCAGTAGCCCATCACGCTGCACACGTGCCCTGCCAGCAGGAACGCCTGCACCTTGTTCCCCGGCGAACTCATGATCGCTTCAATGGCCGGCGGCACCAGAACATGCGAGACAAGCAGCGAAAAATTCTTCAGCCCGCGCCGCTTGGCCACATGTACGCTCATGGCGTTGGCCGGCGCCGTCGTCTCAAATCCCACGCCAAAGAACACCACCTGCTTGTCGGGATTCTTCATCGCCAGATCCACGGCATCCAGTGGCGAATAGACCACACGCACATCGCCGCCCGCGCCTTTGATCTGGAAAAGATCGGCGTCGGTACCGGGGACGCGCAGCATGTCTCCAAACGAGCAGAAGATCACGCCAGGTTGCGCGGCAATGGCCAGCGCCTTGTCAATCAGCTCCAGCGGCGTCACGCAAACCGGGCAGCCGGGGCCGTGGATCATCTCGATCTCGCCGGGGAGCATCTGGTCGATGCCATTCTTGATGATGGAGTGCGTCTGTCCCCCGCAAACCTCCATAATCTTCCAGGGCCGCGTCGTGATGGCACGAATCTCCCGCGCCATCCGCTGGGCGATCTCCCCGTTCCGAAACTCAGTCAGGTACTTCATCAGCCGTCGCACCCCGGGTATCGCTTTTTCTCCAAGTATCTAAAATAAGCTGTCATCCTGAGCGGAGTAGGTCGCGTTCTTTGCGACCTACGCAGTCGAAGGACCCGCGTTTCCGTCGGGACACTCCCGCCGGGTGCCCCACCCTCGCGATGTTCTTGTTTTTGTCGCTAGGGTGGGATCCCACAAAACTCAATGAACGACAGCCTTCGGCGGTTTCACCGTACAACTTCCATCTGGACAAGCCGATTGCGGCGCACCAGCCGCCCGTGCAAACGCCTCTTCCTCGCTGGCCAGCTCCTCGTCCAGCACGCCCATGGCGCGAAAGTCGGCCAGCGTCTTCTCCGCCGTCTCCTCATCGATCTTCGACAGCGCAAACCCCACGTGGACAATCGTATAGTCGCCCACCTCGACCTCCGGCACGTAGTCAAGGCAAACCCGCTTGATCACCCCGCCAAAGTTCACCCGACCCACCCGAAGGCCGCCGTCGGTAGTAATCTCTTCCACTTTTCCAGGAATCGCTAAGCACATGGCAACTACGTTATACCGCGCGGGAGCGCCCGTATAATGTGATCCAAATCACTCCAAACCCATCCTCCAGTCAGGATGCCCGAACCACCTCATCGCGGAATGCAACGGTCACTGATATAAACGCGGGACCCTCACGGCAATCAGGACAGGTTTCTGCTAGACTTCCGCCGTTGCCTATTGGAGGGAGTTTGACGATTTCGTTGAAAGCGACGCACTTCCGGCCCTGCTCATTGAAGTTGTGCAAATTGTTGTTGCTGATCTGCCTTCTGGCAGGCATTCGAGCCAACGCGCAAGAAGACGATCTCTTTAATGCTGCTGGCAAAGGCGACTTAGTTCGTGTCAACGCACTTCTGGCCAACGGAACCGATGTCAACGCCAGGAGCCAGAATGGCGGGACAGCTCTTATTTGGGCCTCGTATTTTGGGAAACTGGAAGTTGTGCAGGTGTTGCTCGCCAAGGAAGCGGAAGTCAATGCCACGGACAACGACGGCCATACCGCGCTGTTCCTGGCATCCGAACAGGATCATCTCAGTGTCGTGCAGGCGCTGCTCGATAAAAAAGCTGAGATCGATACCAGGACTAAGAAAGGCGATACCGCGCTGATGTGGGCCTCGCAGGATGGCCACCTTGAGGTGGTGCGGGCTCTTCTCGCGAAAGGATCAGAGGTTAATCTTCAGGGCAACGATGGTGAGACTGCATTGTCATTAGCCTCTCAGCGCGACCACATTGAGGTGGTCAACACATTGCTTGCCACTGGATCGGATCCTAATATTCCGGATCACGAAGGCTGGACAGCGTTGATGTGGGCCTCCCAGGAAGGCCACTTGGACGTGGTTCAGGTGCTGCTCGGCAAGAAAGCCGATGTCAATGCCAAAGGGAAAAATGGCGTGACCGCATTGCTCATGGCCTCGACAAAAGGACGCCTTGAGATTGTGCAAGCTCTGCTTCAAGCAGGCGCTGATATCAACTGCAAAAAGGACGACGGAGGGACCGCGCTGATGGACGCATGTGCCTCGTATCATCCAGACGTGGTGCACGAGCTGCTCGCACGAGGAGCCGATGTCAATGCCAGAAAAAACGATGGCACAACCGCACTCTATTGTGCCTCGACAAATGGCCACGTTGGGGTGGTGCAATCGCTCCTCACTAAAGGGGCCGAAGTTAATGGCAAGTCCAGCGACGGCACGACCGCGTTGATGGCAGCTTCTTTGAACGGCCATCTTGACGTAGTCCAGTTGCTGCTCGCAAATGGAGCTGAGGTCAACGCGAAGAAAAACGATGGAACCACCGCATTGATGGCAGCTTCTTTGAACGGCCATCTTGACGTAGTCCAGTTGCTGCTCGGCAAGAGGGTCGATGTCAACGCCAAAAGTAACAATGGCGGGACTGCGCTGATGTTCGCATCTCAAGAAGACCATATTGGGGAGGTACGGGCGTTACTTGACGCCAAGGCCGACGTGAACTCCAAAACAACCGACCAAGGCACCACCCCGCTGATGTTTGCGTCAACGCGTGGCCATATGGATGCGGTTCAGGTGTTGCTCGACGCCAAGGCGCACGTTGATGCTAGGAAGAACGACGGTTCAACCGCATTGTTAATGGCCGCCCAGGAAGGCCGCACCGAGGTGGTGCAAGCACTTCTGGCCAAAGGTGCGGATGTCAATGCCAAGAATGCCACGGGCGAGACCGCGCTGGATGCGGCAACGGCAGGAGGACACGCCGACATCAGCGCCCTATTGCTAAAGGCTGGCGCCAAACCATAACGTACCGGAAACTGTTCCGCAGCAGCCCATCAATTTCACGAAGCCACTCCGAAGATGACCAGTTCGCAGCGGTCAGCGCCGTCCGGAACTCCATCACGTTCTTAACTCCGCGCCTTCAAGTCATTCGCCGCCACCCGCTTCTTCACAATCCTCGTCACCAGCGACTTGGGCAGCGGCTCGTCCACAGGGAACTGAATCGTCCCCTTTGAAGTCTTGTACTTCTTCAGTTCCTCTCCGAATTCGTCCAACAGCGACAGATCCATGGGGAAAAAGCTGCAATGGTTTTTGAACGCCGCATACCAAACCAGCGCCCCCTTGTATTGAAAGCTGGGGATCCTGTAGCTGATCGACTCCGTCGCTTCCTTGGGTGCTGCAGCCCGGATCATCGCCCGCACCTTCTCCAAAGTGCCCCGCGCCGGTTCCGGCACCCGCGCCAGGTAAGCCTCCACCTCTGCTTTGCCCGCCTCCGCACTGATTTTCTTTTGAGCCATCGCGATCGCTCCCAGCCTCTAAGAAATCGGCATCCCGGCCGAATCGCAGGGATTGTTCACAGCAGCGGCGGCAGCCGAAGCCGACCGATGCGCCGCCTGCTGCTTTGCCGCCTTTGAGCCTGGTTTGAGATGAGTGGTAACGCCCACGAGAATCTCTGAAATGCTGCTCCAAAGCGCATCGCATTGGAACGCCACTGTCCCGCCGCTTCTTTTGCGCATAGAGACCGTAAAGTTGATGTCGCCTACGCAAATATAGTGTTCCACTTCGCTTCGGGCAGAGATCGCGAGCTTGGCATGGTCGTCCGGCTCGGGCCATGAGAATGGGATTCCAAGCGGTTTCAGATCGATACCTGCCATATCCACAACGGTGTGAATCTTGTCGCTATCCAGCGGTAGCGGCGTGGTTCCGTGCTCCCATGTTTCCACGTCGAGGTTGTCATGCAAGGTTGGCCCCACCAGGTCGTTGTAAAAATCCAGACCCCAGTACTTGTTCTTTGCAATGGACATGAACTTTGTGCCGGCTTTTGAGAGAAACGGTATGACTGCCGTAACCGGCGAATTGCCGCTCACAATTTGATCGTTCATCAACTCGACACGCGGATCGGCGGGATTGTTCTCCAGATCGACTGGAATTTTCGAGGCGAGATAGACGTTCGGCTGCTGCGCGGCAAACATCTGTCTGGCAATCGACTGCGCCACGGTGGCGTCCTGCAACGTGATGCAAAGAAGCGTTTGCGCGTTGGGCATGCCCGAATCCGGAAAACTATATGCTCCCTGCGGCGGAAACAGGGGCGTCGACTGGATCAGCCAAAATGCGGTGTTCGTTCCCAGATCGAAGGCGAGTACGCCTTTGGTGTGTCCGCGAGAGCCATTGACGTTGCCGTTGATAGGGTTCTCGTCGTTATAGAAGAACCAGCCCAGGTGTTGAGTAGACATTCCCTGTTCCGCATAGAGCTGATTCAGAGTGTTCGGCAGCGCGCCGTCCTTGTCGACCCGATGAGGGGAGAGGGTCAACTTACCATCCGCGGGGCTATTCGCGTCGAAATAAACATACTCGGTTCCCGTGGCTTTGGATCCGTCTGTCGAGGCGGACTTTCCGGCCACCTTATACGCAAACCACCAATCCACCGGGCTTCCGTTGTCGTCCATTGCGCTCAGTTGCATAGGCCTTCCTTCTCCATGATCGTCTCCGGCGATTTGCCCGCGTCTTCGCTACCACCGAGGTGCAAGAATCCTACAATTCGAGAAGTACCTACGCAAGCTAAAATCCAGCTTTCATGCACAGCGCCTGGAACCCTTCGTTCACCGGCTCAGGCTCTATCCCTCCGCATCTCTTGCAGATAACCCAGCCACTCCCCCAACTCTGCTCCGGTTTTAAGGAGGTCGTAACCCTAGCGTACAGAGGGCCGGAACCGGGCAGTAGCCGGTTGCGTATTCTCAAAGTGAGTACAGAGCAAGGAGAATCCGTTATGAGCAGCCAGCCGTATCCAAACTCGCAGTCCATCTTTTATCGGCAATATGAGTTGGAGCGCCGCGATGAGGTCGTCGGCATTCTGCTGGCGTTGTTTCTGGGCGGCTTTGGCGTTCACCACTTCTATCTGAGGCGTACCGGCTTGGGAATTCTCTACGCCTGCTTCAGTTGGTCGCCGATTCCATGGATTCTCGGCTGCATCGAGTGCTTCTTTATGCCGGCCAGGGTACGCGAGTTCAACGCCATTCAGGCCGCGGGAATCGCCGCCGCTCTGGGCATGGCGATGCCAGGATGGGGCCAGCCGGTAAACGTAACGGTGAATATGCCATCCGCAGGGGAAACGGGCCAGACGGCCACGCTCATCGCCTGCGGTCGCTGCCGCCAGACCAACGCACCGGGTGCGCGCTTCTGCTCGGGCTGTGGGTCGGTTCTTTAGGGAAATGGAGGGACGGTGTTGGCGCTGACCGTCATCCGTCTCGGACAGCAACGCCTTACGGAGAACCTGAGCATACACTGTGGCCGAATTATTCAGGGCGCTCGTCATCAAAAGTACGAGTTGAGGCTACCTTCGCTTTGAGCCAGGGTTAAAAGGAAATATTTCATTTCCGGCGTTAAACTATTACAATTCGTGCAATCGGTCGGCGAATCCCCAAGCCGCTTTCCCCGGTTTTCAAGCGGCGAACTTCCAAATCGCAGTCCCGATTCCCGCGAAACGCACACCTCATGCAATCACAGGCTTCCGGTTGCCCCGGACGAAAGGCGGAGTTCTATGCCCCCAGGCCTCGACGCCTTAAAGCACATTGTCGTACTCATGATGGAGAACCGATCCTTCGACCACATGTTGGGATCGCTGAAGGCTGTGAACCCACAGATCGATGGTGTGGACGGGACGCAGTGGAACCCCGATACCCAGGGGAATCAGGTCTTTGTGCAGCCGCTCGCCGAATTTCAGAGCCAGCTCGATCCCGATCCGGACCACCACTTTCCGGCCGTAGACCAGCAGATATTCAACGGCGATCAAAGCAACCCACGCGTGGCCAGCATGCAGGGCTTCGTCAAGAGCTATTACCAGCAGCAGCAGGACCTGGCCCACTCACAGAAGATCATGTACTACTTCACCGAAGACAAGCTGCCGGTACTCACTTCACTTGCTACGAATTTTGCGGTATTTAATCGCTGGTTCGCATCAATCCCCGGCCCCACCCTCTGCAACCGCGCCTTTGCCCACTACGGCACATCCTTCGGCCAGGTCGGCATGAACGTCTTCTACCCCCAGGGCAAAAGCATCTACGAACGCCTTCAGGACGCCGGGATCTTAGCGAAGCTCTATTACTTCGACCAGCAAAGTTCCAGTTTGGAAGTCGTGAACCTGCTCCAGCACCAGCCCCAGCTATTCGGGACCTACGATCAGTTCATTGCCGATTGCAAGTCCGGAATCTTACCGGCTTACAGTTTCATCGAGCCGAACTATAGCGACCACGATAACGATGACGGCGCGCAAATTGCCTCAGACCAGCACCCGGACCACAACGTCCAGGCCGGCGAGCTTTACATTGCCTCGGTCTACAATGCAATCCGCTCCAACCCCACTCTCTGGGCCAGCACCGCGCTTTTGGTGGTCTATGACGAACACGGCGGCATCTTCGACCATGTTCCCCCGCCCGGCTGCATCAAGGACGGATACTCCGCCGGCCCCGTCGACACTGGCCTCAACTATACCTTCGAGTTTGACCGTCTCGGCGTCCGCGTTCCCGCCATCCTCATCTCGCCGTGGGTCCCCAAAGGCACAGTGGTTGGAACAGACAGGGTCTTTGAACACGCCTCCATACCCAACACGGTGACCAAACACTTTATCGGTCCGTATCCCGCTGCTACCCCGCGTGAACAGGCCGCGCAGACCTTTCTCGATCTGCTGTCGCTCCCCACTATGCGCACCGACAGCGTGGTCTTCAGCATGTAAGCCGAAGGAGCTATCGTTATGAACAAAGCTGGAGGTAAAAAGACCAAACCGGGAAGCAAACGCGGACCGACGGCCGCCAAACAGGCTACATCCGTGCTGCCCGGCGATTACACGTCGATCCCAGCCCCAATACCTCCCCCGTCCGCCTTTAACAAGAACCGGCCTGCCGGCTGCTTGCTCCTGGCGCAGGTACGCCACTTTCACTACGCCGAGAGCGCCCGGCTGCCCAAAGAGAATCGCGATGGCCGCCGCCCCGAGGACATCCGCACCGAGGCCGAGGCCGCAGCCTACATTGCCAAAATCACAAAGCTGCTTCACCCGCAGGGCTACAAGAGACCGAAGCAAAAACCTTCCAGCTAGGAGGACCGATGCGAAAACTGACCATCATCGTCGTGCTGCTGGCCGGCTTGATATGCGCGGCCCGCGCTCAGGAGAGCCGGACGCACGCCGACTTTCGCGGCGAAGGCGTACGCTTCAAGCAAAGCTGCGAAGACTTCGCGCTCAGGAAGATCCCTGGATGCGCCGGCCTGCTCTTCACCGACCATCCACTTCATATCGCCGTGGGCAGCATCGCTCCGCAAAATGGTTTTGGCGCGGGCGCTGCCTATGTGGGCCACTGGACGCCGAACGAACTTTGGCGCACAAGTTGGGATGCGGACGCCATCGCATCCGATAACGGTTCCTGGCGCGCCGGCTTCTATTACAAGGCCATCCACACGCCCATTGAGAAGATCCATGTCATCACAACTACGAGCGGCACGCCGGCGCACTCGAACCTCAGCGTGCATCCCTACGCGGTCTACAATCTCTATGCGCAGTCCATCTCGCTTGACCAACTATTCTTTTACGGCCAGGGCCCAAACTCGCTCAAGGCCAACGCATCCGTCTTCGGCATGACGCAGACGGTCGCCGGCGGCAACGCACTTGTGCCCGTACTGCACGGCCTGAATGCTTCGCTTTTAGGTGAGATCAACGGGCGTTTTGTGGATGTGCGAGGAAATCATCACGAGTCCAGCCCTCCCATCGAGCAGATCTTCACCGAAGCCACAGCTCCGGGACTGACGACCCAACCCACATTCGTCCAACTCGGCGAAGGCGCGCGCCTGGAGCCCGCTCTCTTTAACGATCATCTGCAACTCGACTACCTGGCGCAGTTTCAGCAGTTTGTTGCGGCGTCTGACTCTCACTATTCCTTCCGGCGATTCAACGCAGATCTTGAACACACCATCCCGCTCTACCGCAACTCAGGATCGTACGGCCCCAAGCCGATCAATGGCCCAGACGAGTGCGCCGCATCGCTGGGAGCCACGAAGTGTGCCGCCATTCAGCGTAATCGCGAAGGCTCAATTGAATTACGTCTGCACATCACGGAGTCCATCGCCTCCGCTGGAAGTGTCGTTCCTTTTTACTTCCAGCCAACTCTGGGCGGATCGGACATCGACGGCAACTCCTGGCTCCCGAGCTATAACGACTATCGCTTCCGCGCACCCAATGTCCTCTTGCTGCGGGAAGGTTTTGAACACTCCATTTGGGGGCCGATTGGCTTCACATTTTCCGCCGACCAAGGCAAGGTCGTACTCACGCGCGGCGATGTCGGATTCGATAATCTGGCCCACAGCTTCTCCGCCGGGCTCACGGTGCGTGCGGGTGGTCTCCCGGCGCTCATTCTTGGCTTTGCCTGGGGCGGTTCCGAGGGAACCCACACGATTTCGACCGTCAGCAATACGTTGCTTGGCGGATCGTCCCGTCCCGCCCTCTTTTGATTCGCAGTCGCAACCCTCGTTTGTCTCCAAAAAGCGAACTGCCCGCACGGGACTGGGCGGGCAATTCAGACTGCTTGAGAATTCCAGAATCGCAATGTGGCTGAGAATCTACATATTCGCGTGACCCGAGCGCATGGACTCATTGAACTGCGGCTTGGTAAAGTTGAGCGCCGCTTCCAGGCCAGCCTGGTACTCCGGCCCGCGGGAGAGCAGCTTTGGCGTGGCTGCGGCAAACTCCCCATAGAGTGCCAACAGCCCCTCGCCGGCTTTATCCCCGGCCATGCGCAGCAAATCTTCCTCGGTGGTGTTCAGGTACTGCGCGTCGCGCGGGTCGGCGATCCACACCGGCGCGCTCTCGCCCAGTACGCCACTGAGCCAGTAGATCTTGCGCAACAGATAGTCCAGGCGCTCCTGGTCGTTGGTCTCAGTGAACAGGAACTTCTTTTGCCAGCGGCTATAGTAGCGTGTGGTGATGGGGACGGGCTGGCGGTTGCCGCTCTTGATGAATTCAAGCTGGCCGAGATCAATCGTCTTGCGCACCGCGTTGTAGACGAATGTCTCAGCATAGGGCTGCTCCATGGAAGGCACAATCTCAGCGAAGGTGAGAGTCACCGAGGCAGCGACCTTGGCGTGCAGATTGTGCGTTCCGCCGTCCGCCAGGTGAACTTCGCCGTGGACAATGTGCGTATCCGCGCCAGACGTGGAGCGGTGGAAAGGCCATTGAAACTGGCCGAAAGTGATCGGCATGCCTCCGAGAGTCACATAGCTGTCAGGGCGTGGATTGCGCAGGCGCTTGGCTTTGGCCGCCAGATGCGCCGTCATGGCAGGCAGCAGCTCCGGCTTGTCGAATGAGAAGCCCTCGCTCAACTCCAGAAGCAGGGAACGCCCGGCAAAGTCGGGGTCCGCCAAGCCAAGCTGGAAGGCGGCCGTGGGCCGGCCATGGAAGTCGCTGCCGACGTTGGCAGAGAGCAAAGTGAGTCCGGCTTTTGCAGCGGCCTCTTCGAGAGATGTAACGAGATCGGATTTCAATTCGGCGGTCATGTGTTGGGAATCCTGGATTCAAGATCGATGCCCTGCCATTTCCGGCCGGTGCACATCCATTCTAAGGGAGCAGCCGCCGGGCCGTCGCATTTACAATGTCTATTGTGCAATCCGAAACGTCTTCGCCGATCATTCTCGCCGAAAACCTGACCAAGGTTTATGCGACGGGCCGACTTGAGGTCACCGCCGTGCGCGGGGTCTCACTGGCTGTGGAGCGCGGGGAGTTTGTGGCGATCGTAGGCCCCTCGGGCTCCGGCAAGTCCACGCTTTTTTACCTTTTGGGCGGGCTCACCCAGGCCACCAAGGGCCGCGTGGTGATTGACGGCGTGGATTTTGCCACGCTCAACGACGCTGAACGCACGCGGCTGCGCAAGCATCGCATTGGCTTCGTCTTCCAGAAATTCAACCTGTTGCCGACCCTCTCGGCTATGGGCAATATCGAGATTGCTTGGGCGGTGAGCGGGCGTAAGGGGCCGCTGGACCTGGAGTATCTCAATTATTTAAGCGATCTTTTGTCGATTCAGGGCCGGCTGCCGCACCGGCCGTCGGAGCTGAGCGGCGGCGAACAGCAGCGGGTGGCCATTGCGCGCGCGCTGATCACCAGGCCGGCCATCGTGCTGGCCGACGAGCCTACCGGCAACCTGGATACAAAGAACTCCGAAGCCGTGCTCGAGATGCTAATCAGGTCAAATCGGGAGCTCAACCAGACCACGTTGATGATTACTCACAATCCCGAGGCGGCCTCGATAGCCAGCCGGATTCTGTACATGCGCGACGGTGAGATCGTGCGCGAGGAGAAGGGTTCGCGGTCTGATATTGCCTTGCCGCCCTCGGCCGCGGCATTGGCGGGCGCAGCGTGGCCCGCGGCGACTCCTGCCTAATAAAGCAATTCTGGCCTAAGTTTGACCGCATGGCGGTTTGACCTTGTTTTGGCTGCCCGGTATACTCGAACTTGAAACAAGCGGGAGTAGCTCAGTGGTAGAGCATCGCCTTGCCAAGGCGAGGGTCGCGAGTTCAAATCTCGTCTCCCGCTCCAATCCGCCCTCCGGCGCCTGCCGGGTTGGCTAGGGTGGTTTGGACCGAATCGACTAAAAGCAGCCCTGCCAAGGCGCGGTACCCAAGTGGTAAGGGAGAGGTCTGCAAAACCTTTATGCGCCGGTTCGATCCCGGCCCGCGCCTCCAATCCTTTCAACAACTGCGCTCGAAGCCCAAGCAGTCGTCAATCGGCTACTACAGGGGAAATTTTGGCATGTTCCTGTATTTTGCGCGGAATTGCGCCATCGAGACACGTTGGACGCAAACAGAAGTTCGAGTGGCATACAGCCGCTTTATATCCCGTTAGATCAACGTAGGCGGCAGATTGACTTGAAGAACAATGCCGCGGCGCACAGGCGCCACGTTGCTTCTGGCCCCTCCATGCAAACAGCCAAGGCTGACGGCAAGTTTGTGCGCCGGGTTTGCACAACCGCTCCGGGGTGCTCTCGCACCTCATTGAAAAGGAGTTTACCTATCTGACGTCGCTCGGCGCAAAAGTGGTCTGAGACTTCCGCACCGCGCAGGAGAATGCAACCGCCCCGAGATCTGGGTTTTCGGCTCGAACTTGGAGCATGTGAGCTTGCCCATCGACTCCGGGTCCAAGCCGGGCGCAGCCAAAGACACCGCTTCTACGAAAGCTTGGGCCGCCGATCCCCTGTTCTTATGCACCGTTGAGGCAGGCTTAGACGATCCATTTGCCGAACGGAACGGGCGCCCAAGCTTGAGTATTTAGAACCTCAGGATTCTAAGGATGGCTTCCTGCAATCACATGTCTCAAACGCGAGACTTGGGGCGCCCAAAGTTGGTTGTGAGCCAAAGGCGGACCATCCGCCGGCACTCTATTTTGAAAGCCGGCCAGTAAGAAAGAGGTCGATCGCGACGTCGTTGTCGGCTTTCCAGATCAAGAAACTTGGATTCTTCAGTCCCCATTGGACGTACGGTACGACAAAATGAGCCTTGGCGGTTGCGGCTGTGCCTTCAACACGGACGATGATGGGGATGGTGATCTCATGAGGTGTGCCGAGGAGTGTGAAGATACCAGTTGCCTGGATGGTGGAGTCGCCTGAAAGAGCCAGGTCGCCGGTATAGGTCTTCGGCTCAAAGGAAACAGTTGCGAACTGTTCGACCTTGAGGATGTCCTTGTTCATTTTTTTGTCGCGACTGTCATTGCCGGTCTTGCCGCTGCCGGCAAGGACGGCCACTGAACCCGCCATTTTAGGCGTGCCACGGTCAAACTCAATCGATCCGGATTGGACGTGAAAGGTGCCGCTGACGATCTCGTGGGTCGTATTGAGCGTTATCTTGATCTCACTGGCGTCGGGATTGACGACGAAGGTCTGATGCTGGGCGAGCGCGGCTGGAGCGAGTACGGCAGCGAGGGCGAAGACTGTAACGGATTTCATTGCATCTTTCCTATGGTGCTTTGACTACTGAGAGTTGTCTGGGTTTAAGCTGGCGATTGCACGGGAACAACAGCGGCGTGGTGGGCGACGCGTGTCAGCTTTGCCGTCACGCGCATCACGCCGGGCCAGACCCTGAGGCAGAACGGCAATACAGCGCGCGCGAAGGAGTTGTTCAAGCCATCGGCGGCGAACTCGGCAAGGCGCATCTGTGAGAGGAGTGCAGACCGCAGCTTTGCCTGAAAAATCGGCGACGGCTCTGCCGCAAGATAGGCAGCGACCGCACAACGCGCAGTATGCAGCGCGATCGATATGCCATCGCCGGTGAACGAGGGGATGACAGCGGCCTGATCGCCAATGCAGTAGAGCCCATCCTCCGATGTGGGGCGGATGTAACCATACGGGATATGAGTGATGGCGATCGGCTTGGCGAGCAACGGCTCCGCACCGGCAAGCCTCATCGCGAGATGTGGACAGTCCTGCTGCATCTTCGCGAGGAAGTTTTCCCAGCGATGGCCCACGCGTGCGAGATACCGCTGTTGCACCACGCAGCAGAGGTTTGCAATGCCGCCTTCAACCGGCTGGATTCCACCATAGCCTCCTGGATAGAGCATAAGCTCAGATGCGCGCGCAAGCTCGGCAGCCTGCGCAGGAGCCAGGCGAAAATACATTTTGAAGGCCACCCATCGCTGCGGGTCCTCAGGACGCGCGTGGCCGCGAAGATCGTGCTTACCTGTGGCGAGAAAGATCGTTGGAGCTTCATGGATGGTGTTGTCGTCGAGCGTCGCTTGCCAGGCGTCGGGTGCCGTGCGCGCGAGTGCTTGAACACTGCGACCGCGCTCCACGCGCACTCCCGCGGTGATGGCCTCGGCGATGAGCGCTGTATCAAGCGCTTTACGGGTTAGCGAGGCAGCAGGAAAAGGCAACGGTGCCTCCGCGGCGCGCCTGGCAGCGGCCAGACGAACGTAGTGGATAGGCACGGCTCCAAGCGAGGGCACGTCTATACCGAGCAGGTGCAGATCCTCAAGGGCCTCACCGCTCAGGAATTCTCCACAGACCTTATGGCGCGGGGTGGGCTCGCGTTCGATCAGCGTTACCTGCCGTCCCTTGCGGGCGAGCGCAATAGCAGCGGCACAGCCGGCCACTCCACCACCGAGGATGAGAACTTCGTATTGAACAGGAATCCGATTCAAAGTGGATATTGTGACTGGAATCTCCTTTTCGGACCCGGTACTGAAATTATACCGCTCCAATGGGCGTTGCATGAGCCATGCTGGAGTTGGGTAGTGGTGCAGTTTGAAACTCACAAGACTGCCTTGTGGGTTTGACGGAACGTAGGCGAAGTTGGTGAGCCTCAGCCAGCTGTACTCGATCTTTTGGCCAGCAAGATTGTTAACGGAGCACTGGCAACTACTTTAGATTGGCCAATGTCGTCTGATTGTCGTCTCTTCGTGGTCCAGCTTCCCCAGGAGACGCACGCGACGTCTAACCCTATAATTCAAGCTGAGGACCTATTGCGCGTGGTGTGGGTGCGCGATGTCGTTTGGCCCGGTGCTGACAACGGAGACAATGCGCTTCCATGGGGTCTAATGCGGAGATCGAATTCAGACTGCGAGTCTCTCCGCGCGATCTGCCGGAGCTGATGGATGATGACTGTAGCTATGAAGATTTCCGTGGCTGCCTGCGCAGCCTGGAGCAGATCAACCGCTGGCTGCTGGGATATCGACCGACGCTGGCTTGGCTGGCACAGCTACCGCATGGATTACGTGATCCGGTGCACATTGTCGATGTGGGCAGTGGCGGCGGCGATCTGCTGCGGCAGATTGCAGGCTGGGCACGGAGGCGCGGCATTGCAGTGCAGTTAACAGGGATCGACTTGAATCCTTATGCGGCACGTGCGGCAGCGGAGTCCACGCCGAAGGAACTCGGAATCATGTGGGTGACCGGCAATGCTCTGGTGTATCGGCCGGAGAAGCCAGTGGATATCGCCGTAAGTTCGCTGATGGCACATCATCTGGAGGATGAGGAGATCATCGATCTGCTTCGGTGGATGGAAGCGACTGCGCAGGTAGGTTGGTTTATCAATGATTTGGAGCGGTCGGCGTGGAGCTACCGGATGTTTGGGTGGGTGGCGAGGGTGGCGAGGTGGCACCGGTTTGTGCGGCATGATGGGCAGGTGTCTTTTAGGCGAGCCTTCCGGGAAGAGGACTGGGCGCGGCTGCTGGCGGTGGCTGGGGTTCCGCTGGAGGCGGTGACGGTGGAGCATTGGCGACCGGGACGGTTGTGTGTGGGGCGGTGGAAGTGAGGCGCGCGTTCCTGGGGTGGGTCATTTGCCACACAATTGGCATCTCACAAAGCTGATCGTTAGAGCGAGGTATTTGATGGAGCGAAGCAGACTCCTTGTAGCCGTTTTTTTGGCGATAACGTTGGGCACCGCAGCGCATGCGGAACAAATTTCAGTGAAACATATCCAGCTCCCGATGCATGGGTTTATGGTGGCGCGCTCCGAGACTGGAAAGATCGTCGCCCGGGTTGAGTTCGCGCAGGACGTGCAGGGCGACGAAGTGACGATGCGCCTGACCCATCGCTTTGTGGATGGATCGATCGATGATGAGACCACGACGTACAGGCAGCAGGGCACGTTTCGGTTAGTACGCAACCATCACATTCAGAAAGGGCCGTTCTTCGCGAAGCCCGTTGATTTCGCGGTGGAAGCCGCTACGGGCACAGCGACCAGCCGCACAGCGGACAAGAATGGCAAGATGCAAGACGAGAGCGAGCACATCGACCTGCCGAATGACTTGGCGAATGGGTTCGTGGGAACGTTGCTGCTGAATGTGCCGCCCAATGCGGCGCCGTTTCGGGTGGGGATACTGGCGCCAGTCTTCGGAGGGCGATTGATTCGAATCCTGATCTCGCCAGAGGGCGAGCAACCGTTTCAAAAGACAGGACAGACCTTTAAGGCGACCGTGTTTCGCATCCATCCTGAGTTGGGTGGCATCCTGGGCGTGATAGCGACGCTGCTCGGTCTTCAGCCGAAAGATGTGATGGTGTGGGTCCTAGAGGGTGAGACGCCTGCTGTGGTGAGGGTAGTTGGACAACTAGGCGGTTCCGGTCCTGTGATCAGCTCGGAGCTGGAGGGGACCAGCTTCGGAAAACAGGACATTTTCTGAAACCCACATATCAAGGGCGAGATGCGGATCGCCCACGTTAATAAGGATGCCCTGAAAATCTCATGGCCTCCTATCCGGGAATCAGTCACGACGAGTGGTGAGTTCGCGCCAGTTGAGGCCCAGGTCCACGATAAGCAGCGAGGCAAGAGTGAAGGCGATGACGCCGACAGCGGATAGAGTATCGCCGAGATGGCTCCAGTAACGGGGCCAGAGGTTGAGTACACGGCTGGAGACGAAGGTGAAGGTGACTGCGTAGGAGCGGACCATCCATTGGCGATGCTGGATGATTTGGCGGTTACGCGCGGTGATAAAGGCGGCGGTGGTGCAGACAACCCAGGCTGCGGCCTGCCCACAGGTTCCGGGAAAGCCCGGACGGCCGCTGGCAAGAGCGACCCCGGTTGTGGCGCCGACAAAGACTGACACGACATAGATGCGGCCGAGCACGCGATGGAGTTGCAGGTGACGCTGGCGGATGCGGGAGGAGAAATTGATGGGGCCGATCAAGAGAGCGAAGATTCCTGCGAGTGTATGGGGAATCAGGAGACCGCGGTCGCCGATTACCTGTAGCCGGTAGGCGTGATACATGGGGTAATCGGTGACGAGAAGAACTTCTGAAGTAATGAAGACAAAGAGCGTAGTGAGGCCAAGGAAGATCCAGAGAGCGGTTTTAAATCTGGAACGACTGGAGCTGGGCGCAAGCAGTGTGGAAGTTGCCATTATTCGCCCCTCAGATGGTTAGACGTGACGAGGGGCGCTGCGCGAGCGAGGGGTGCGAAAAGCTTCATGTTTCTTAGTCTAACCAGAAGCTTCAGAATGGGGAGCAGATAGAGGTTCCAGTAGTGGATATGCCGTGTAAATCGGGCCAGATGGAACTATTGCGAAGCATAGTTGGCGGGTGGCCTTCGACCTTATCGAAGGGCCACCCGGCATTCTGTTGAGGTTTTCGTGGTTGGGAAGAATGCTTCGCTGCCCAAGACACGAATGATCGCGCGTGAGGCAATGTGGCGTGGACGGGAACGCCGGTGAGTCTGTCGTTTCTGGGACGGCTATTGGATGACGTGCGGTTGCTGACATTTGCGAAGGCCAACAAGGAAAAGATGGGCTTTGACAAACGCATCTGGTTTTGAAGGCTTTCCAGGCGCGGGTCTTATGGTGCCTGGACCACTGCGGTGAGATCTTTGTTCTTTGTCTCGCGGATGGCAAGCAAGCCGATGATGGTGAGCACCGCTGCCGCGCTGAGGTAGTAACCGACATATTGCAAGCCATACGCAGTGGCGAGCTTCGTTGCAATATAAGGCGTGAGAGATGCGCCGAGTATCCCCGCAATGCTAAAAGCGAGTGAGCTGCCTGTGTAGCGCACGGCTGTGGGGAACAGCTCCGACAGCACGGTGCCGAGCGGGCCATAGGTGAGGCCCATGAGGGACAGGCCTACGACCAGCATTGCGACCGCACCGGTGTGACCGGCCTGGAACATGCGAGCGAAGAAGAGCCCGAAGATCGCGATGCCGACGGTGATGGCTATCATGACCGGCTTGCGTCCGAGTTCCGCGAGCAGCGCGGCTGCGGGAATGGTGAGCGCGAAGAAGACGACGCCAATAAGCTGCATTTGCAGGAAGTCGCTTTTGCTATAGTGCAGCGCGGACGTGGCCCAGGTGAGGGTGAAGACGATCATCAAATAGAAGAGAACGAAGGTGGCGAGGCAGGTGAGTGTGCCCGCGACGAGGACGCCGAAGTAGTTCTTGACGACGGAGAAGATAGGGACTTTAACCGCTTCGCGACGCTCCATGGCTGCGGCAAAGATTGGAGTTTCGGTGATGGTCAGGCGCACATAGAGGCCCAAGAGGACGAGCACGCCGCTGGCGAGGAACGGCAGCCGCCAGCCGAAGCTGAGGAACTGCGCGGGGCTGAGACCTTTGGACAGAGCGAGGAAGACGGAGCTGGAAATAAAGAAGCCGATGGGGGCGCCCAGCTGCGGGAACATGCCGTACCACGCTCGCTTGCCCGGCGGCGCGTTCTCGGTTGCCAACAGGACAGCACCGCCCCATTCGCCGCCAAGGCCGATGCCCTGGCCAAAGCGGCAGAGCGCCAGCAGCAGCGAGGCAAGGACACCTGCCGTCTTGTAGGTGGGCAGTGCGCCGATGGCGAAGGTCGACAACCCCATGGTGGAAAGCGCGAGAACCAACGTGGTTTTGCGGCCAACACGGTCGCCGAAGTGGCCGAAGAGCACGGAGCCAATGGGCCGCGCGATGAAGGCGATGGCGAAGGTGGCCAGCGAAGCGAGCGTGGCAGCGGCGGCGTCATTGGCGGGAAAGAATAGCTTTGGGAAGACGATAACCGCGGCCGTGGCATAAATGTAGAAGTCGAAGAACTCGACAGTCGTGCCGACGAGACTGGCGAAGAGCACCTGCGCGGGCGTATTCCGCTGCTTTTCTCTACTGGACATGAGTTTGTAGATGTTGCACTACGGGAGTTGTCGCACGCAAATGCCCTCGGAGCAACGCCTTTCTACAGCAAAGACATAGCGGCATTCTGGCTCGGACACAGACGCGTAGAAGATCGATCCAGATAGTATCTTGGCACACCGGCCCGCATTCATCCTCGTAAATGCCGCAGTGTTGAGCAACGGATTCAACTTGCGGCAGGCCGGCTGCACGGAAGGGGGCAGGCCGGCCTGTTCGGCTATGCGCCGTCGTCGCGGAACATGGGATGGGGGATAAGGCGGCGGTAGTCTTCCTGGTGTGCGCCGTCGAGGCATGCTTCGACGATCTTCTTGCCGAGCGGGTCGAGGTCGGGGACGAGGAACTGCTTCAGCTCCTTGGCGAAGAACTCCCGCCACTGGCGCACACCTTCTTCGTAGACATCCATGCCGCCCTGGATTTGTTCTTCGACCGCCAGAAAGACGCGCGGAATCATGGAACCCTCGACGCGCAACTGGTGGGGAATGTATCCAAGCAGCGGGAATGGCGCCTCGCGCACCTGCTCGCGGGCAAACTTGGCGCTGACGCGGCGGGCAAGATACTCGCGGGCGATCCACTCGGCCATGAAGCCGACCTTCCAG
>Ga0302140_10003731_pt1 | contig 19506 bp, 18 predicted proteins | sample I_Bog_E1_1_FD_202095 | JGI IMG/M metagenome (GOLD analysis project Ga0302140, IMG submission 202095) | Peat permafrost microbial communities from Stordalen Mire near Abisko, Sweden - I_Bog_E1_1 | ecosystem: Environmental > Terrestrial > Soil > Wetlands > Peat | place: Sweden: Abisko, Stordalen... | reverse complement strand
TATGAAGATGAGGTTCTTCTTGACTATACGTATCAGGCTCATAACCTGAAGGCCGCAGGTTCAAATCCTGCCCCCGCAACCAGCGTTAATTGTCCAGCCCCCGAGCCACCCGCTCGGGGGCTTTTTTCTGTGTGCCGAGCATGATCGGAAGCTTGGAGGTGGAAGTCCTCTGCCCAGCCTGATGACGGCGAAGGGTTAGCGAAGCGCAAGGGCGTCGTCGCGAGGCGGGGTCTGAAGGAAGCGTGGAGCAAAACCGCGACCCGATGAACAAGAACCGGATACGAGGCCTACCCGGCCGGACGAGCGGGCTGATGACCGCGAAGTCCCAGGTCATCGAAGACCGGGGTGGTAAATCCGGCGGGTGTGCGGGGAAGGCGTCCGATTTTACCTCGGGAGGTCCGTGTCGCGTCTGGAAAACCGGACTGAGCGCGTCGCAAGGCGCGTGATCGCAGCGCGGAAGTCAGCAGAGGGCATAGTAGGGCGGCGAAGAGCCGACCGAAGGCCCGAACGGTTGAAAGGGCCGTCACTCGGAGTTCTCGCATTGGCCAAGCGGTCGAAAATCCAGCTCGAACTGGCTTTCGACGAGCGGGCGCGGGGTGAAGCCCCAAACCGGCTCGGCGAAGGGATCGAAGCCATTGCGGCGAGCGCCGTTGTCGAACGCCCGGCGGCTGTGGCCGGACCGTCGATGGAAGCGATTGTCGAGAGGGACAATCTGCAAGAGGCGTTGAAGCGCGTGAAGCGCAACAAGGGCGCGCCCGGGGTCGACGGCATGACTGTCGGCGCTTTGAGCGCGCATCTGAAAGCGCATTGGCCGACGATCCGCGCCCAGTTGCTCGATGGCTCCTACGATCCGCAGCCGGTCAGGCGCGTCGAGATACCCAAGCCGGCGGGCGGCGTTCGCGCGCTCGGCGTGCCCACGGTTCTCGATCGCTTCGTCCAGCAGGCGGTGTTGCAGGTGTTGCAGGCGCATTGGGACGGGACGTTCAGCGCGTCGAGCTACGGGTTCCGGCCCGGGCGCTCGGCGCATCAGGCGGTGGCGGCGGCGCAAGGGTTCATTGCGTCGGGGCTGCGCGTGGTGGTGGACATCGACCTCGAAAAGTTTTTCGACCGGGTCAATCACGACATCCTGATGGGGCTGGTGGCCAAACGGGTCGCCGACAAGCGCATTTTGCGGCTCGTCCGCGGGTTCCTGACCTGCGGCGTGCTGGCGGATGGGTTGGTCGGACCGACCGACGAAGGAACCCCGCAAGGCGGTCCGCTCTCTCCCTGAACGCAAAAGGTAACTTCTGTCGGCTGGCGACGTTTTCCCGGTAGATGGCGACGGATCGCTGCTCGTTGGGGGTGACGTCGACGGGATCGGGATCGAGTGACGGATGGTGATGGCGTCGTCATCGACCAGGACTTCCTTAACCAGCAGGCGGACGACTCTTTGCCGATCGGTGATTTCAAGTGACTCCGCCGACTGGTGTAGCCGTTGGAGGAAATAGGTCAGGGTTTCGGCCAGCCGCAGGAACGACACCCGGTCGGTGGCTTGAACGAGAATCGCCTGCAGTTCTGCCCGCATGCCCTGTTCGCGGGCGCGTAGTTCGGGCATTCGGCTCCGCAACTCGTCTAAAGAAATGAGTTCTTCCTGGTAGGCCGTGACCAACCGCTCCATACTCTTGCTAACACGTGTGAGGTCTCGTTCAAGGCCTTCCTGCCGCCGCTTCGTCGGTTCAGCGGCGCGAGCCGCGTCAAGGCGCCGGTCAAGTTCGGTGCTGACGAGAGCCGGATCTTCAATCAGACGGATTACCTCCTGCCACACAACCTGGTCGAGCAGGTCCTGGCGGATTGGTCGGCTGTCACATACGGCTCCGCCGAGATGGCGCCAGGCATCGGACCCCAGGCAGCGGTAGTAGTGGATTTTGCGCGCCGAGCTGCGGGTCGAGGTGCGCGATAGCGCGTAACCGCATTTGCGGCAGGACACCAAGCCTTGGACGATGCTCGGCTCAATGGTCCGGCGAGGGGCGAAGCGCTTGTTGTCGGCCAAGCGCTCCGCCGCCAATGCGAAGGTCTCTTCGCTGACAATGGCCGGGACCGGCACTTCGATCCATTCATCGCGCGGTCGCTCGTGCGCACTGGTTTTTTCGCCATGGACCGCTCGGCCCGATAAGCGGAACGGCTTTGTCACCTTTTGCCTGGGCCCAACCTGCGTCTTGTTGAAGCAGGCTGTCCCCTTATATGCGGGATTGCGCAACATGCCCCAGACAACCGACCGTTCCCAGCGAGTAACCCGCCGACGCGTCGGGGGCCCCATCTCTCGTAGCAACCGGGCAATGGCGCCGATACTCAGGCCGGCGATCGTGTATTTTTCGTACACCAACCGCACGACTTGCGCTTCAGCGGCGTCGACTTCATAGCGTGATGGCGCATCGTTCGTCTTGCGTATGTAGCGGTACCCATAGGGGGCGCCACACAAAACGGAGACTTCGCCGGCCTTGGCGCGGTGACGCTTGCCCCGCCTCGACCGTTCGAGAATCTGCGCCCGCTCGTATTCGGCGATCATGCCCTGAAATTGCAGCATCAGATCATCTTCCGGCGTGCCGCTATGGGGCGCCTTGACGAAAATGGTTTCGACCCCGTGGCGGGCGAACTCTTCGGTCAGGAGAACCTGATAGGCATATTTTCTGCTCAATCGATCCGGCGAGTGGATCAAGACGGCCTGGATGTGGCCCTCGGCCGCGAGGTCTCGCAATCGCTCCAGGCCTGGCCGCAATAGACTGGCGCCGCTGAAGCCTTCGTCTTCGATTATCCATTCATCGGGCACGCCGTATCCCTGTTCGTGCCCGAACTCGATCAGTGCCGCCGTCTGGCTGGCGATTGTGTTCTCCTCCTTCTGTTGCTCGGAGGACACTCGGGCGTAAATCGCAGCGGTCTTCATCGTTATTCCCCCTCACGCCCGATCCGGCGCCGACGACGCGAACCTGTTCCGGGACCAGAATCCGGTAGACCTGCTCCAGTTTGGCGACGAGGAGACGATCAAAGGCTTGTTCAAGATGGACACTGCGATCTTTGACGCCGCGCCACTTAGCCATTGCCACCGGCTTCGCCGAGGAATGCCCGCAGCGCCTGGCTTACCATGTCGCTGATCGTCGTTCCCTCCAACGCTGCTCGTGCCCGTATGGAACCGACGAGGCTGGGCGCCAGCTTGAATGTCACCGCAATGGTCGGTTCGGCAGCGACGACAGGCTGGTTGATGGCTTGGGCCTCCTCGACGTATCGATAGGCTTGGCGTCGGGACATTGCGAATTGGCGCGACAACGACAAGGCAGCCTCCGCCACGCTCACCCCACGCGCGAGCAAACCATGGGCCGCATTCAGACGTTCCGTCCTCTGCGTATCGGTAGATCGAATCATCTGTCATATAGATGTTACTTTTTGCGTCGCATGTCAAGCACGGAACGAGAACGATCGAGCGGAACAGACCGTTCAAACGTAAAGTTACCTTTTGCGTTCAGGGAGTGATCTCGCCGCTGTTGTCGAATCTGATGCTCGACGTGCTCGATCACGAACTGGAGCGACGTGGCCATCGCTTCGCGCGCTACGCAGACGACTGCAACATCTATGTTCGCAGCCGCCGCGCGGGCGAGCGGGTAATGGCGAGCGTCGAACGGTTCCTGGAGAAGCGGCTGAAGCTGAAGGTCAACATGGCCAAGAGCGCGGTCGCGCCGCCGTCGCAGCGCAAGTTCCTCGGGTTCAGCTTCACGGGAGGCGCGACGCCCAAACGTCGCATCGCCCCGCAGGCGCTGGCCCGGTTCAAGGAACGGGCGCGCGAGCAGACCCGGCGGACGCGGGGCGCGAGTCTCGAGAAGATTGTCAAGGAGTTGTCGCGCTATCTCATCGGCTGGCGCGGCTATTTCGGCTTCTGTGAGACGCCTTCGGTGCTGCGCGCGCTCGACGAATGGATCAGGCGCAGGCTTCGAGCCGTCGTCTGGAAGCAATGGAAGCGCGGGCGAACCCGCTTTGCGGAGCTGCGCCGTCGCGGTGTGGGCGTGGACTTGGCGGCGCAAACCGCCGGTAGCGCTCATGGCCCCTGGCGGATCAGCAACAGCCCGGCGCTCGCCATCGCTCTACCCAACGCCTACTTCAGAAAGACCCTCGGCCTCGCTTCCGTCGCCGACAGCCACGCCACATAATCAACCGAACCGCCGTGTACGGACCCGTATGCACGGTGGTGTGGGAGGGGAGGGGCCGCGAGGCTCCCCCCTATCCCGATCCGGATACGCTCTCCAGCTCGACTCAAGGTCGCGGGCGATATGCATCACAAAACTCCGATTTTTAGAGATCCTCATTTTGGCCGATGACTCCGAAATTAAGTCTGCCGTTGCGCGCTATCTCGCGGATATGATCGGGCAGCTTGAGACAATGGCGCGCGAGGCGAAGCTGCAATTGCCGGCCTATTATCTGGCGATGGCGCGTACCGAGGCGGAACTCATAACGTTCGAAGACCGGAAGGCCGCTCGAAACCGTTCAGACGCTCGGGCGAAGGATACCCTACAGCGTGACACGGATCTAATTCACGGCAAATTGTATGTGAATTGATCGGCGAAGGTCTCGGCCTGCGCAACGGCTCATCTGTTACATCGTCACATAGAATTATAAGTGAACCTGGGGGTTTTTGAACGTGAAGACATTCCCACCAAAGCTTATCGAGTTGTGCGAGAGTGGCGTTAACATACGTGACATTGAGCTAATTCTGGACGCTCTGATACAAGCCGAAGACGACAAAAAACAGTTTGTGAACGTTTATTTTATCAACACTGAACCGAATTTTCATTTCACGAATGATCGAGACGACGCCGACGAGCGACTGACGGCTGAGGCTATCGGTTTGGAGGTTTCTGGCGACACGTGGAAAGAGCGAACCGTGATGGCCTCGACGCCGGCCGGCTCGTCTGCCACCTTGCTTCCATGCCGCCGCCGACAATCGCTAAACTCAAGAGCATGGGCGTCCGCCGCTTTAGCGTGACGTGTTCGAAGTTCGATTGCCGTCACTCGGCGAATGTCGATTTCGCTCAAGCCGGCTTGCCCGATAACTTGTACTTCCCCGATATCGCGATGGTTCGCCGCGTCACCTGCGCCAAATGCGGCGGGCGCGACGTTGGCTTAATGCCGGATTGGACGACGCATAGAGCGGCCGACAACTGACGACTTGATTAGCCTTTTCCGGCTTGGTTTCCGTAGCTGCTTGATGACAATTAGTTGAGGCGATGGACTACAAAATAGTCTTGCGATGACTAGAATTTTCGGGAATCATTTGCGTACTTAAGGTAATTGCTTCCTCCCCATCCGGTTTTTTGCTGGATACGGCCCGCCTTAACAAGGCGGGTTTTGTGTTCTTCGGAGTTCTTTTTAGCAGTTGAATAGCAAGGACATACAAGGATATTGGGTGAAAAGGTGAATGCACCAAGAACCCGCAACCATGATTGTGAACGTTGTAACTTTTGCGGTAATCTCCGTGTCGGCGCGCGCATCCGCGCTACCACCAAAAGCCGAGTTTACTTTCAACTCTCCCGCAGTAGCTTCCATGTAGCTCGGTGCGTTAAGTTGATGCGTGCAAACCCTGTCGCCATTCCAGGGACCGTGGCGGCAGGGTTTAGCGCGCCGCCCAGCGAAAGGCGTGACACAGACATAAATCACAGCATGACGCACGTGAATTGCTTGGTTAAGGCTTGAGCGGCGTCACGGTTCATAAGCCAAGTCGTCACGCGCCCCTCGCGTCGCGCGATCACTTCGTCTCCTGCAGCGCCCGTTCGACCGCCATGCGGATAAAGCGCTGGTACGGCATACCGGCCCGCTTCGCGTGAAGCCGAACCTCGTCGAGCAAAGCCTCGGGCAATCTCAGACTTACCGTCTTGTCCTTCGGCCTCAGTTCGAATTTCACAAACTGCCCAGAGAGATTGTACTCGCTGAGGTCGGCGGTATCGACGAAGCGCTCGGCTTCCTCATCGGTCTTGAAGGTTGGCATTGTCTTCTTCATAGCGCTCGATCTCCTTCCTGTGCATGTAGCGGGCGCTAAGAGGGCGAAGCCGTTTTCCGCGTAGCGTGAAAACAATAAACGCCTGCCGCCCGCCCGCCGTAACGCCAATGGCGCGAAACCGCCGCTCGGCTTCGGAATTGGCTTCGTCGTTCACGATCAAGACACGCCGCGAAAACACGCTTTCGATCTCGTCGAGAGAGAGCCCGTGCTTTTGGCATTTCGCGCGATTGCCGGCGTCCCAATCAAAGCCTTCAAACTCCATGCTCGCCCCATATTGATACCTAAATGTAGCTCATTTGCATATACAAATGCAATTCACAGAGCCGACCTCGCTTTCATTCCCGCCCCTTTCCGTCGACCGCGCCCCTCTATATATGATAATGTCTTTTATCAGTTGTAAACAGGGCGCCGGCGGACGCGCCCATGCCGCGTCTGTCGTGGCATAACGTATTACGTTATGCTACGGTGCTCGGAAGGAGAAACCCCATGCAGAACGTTGAACGCCTGAGCATCACCCTGCCGAGCGACATGGCGCGCCTGATCCGATCGAAGGTCGAGGAAGGCGGCTACGCTTCCAACAGCGAAGTCATCCGCGAGGCCATGCGCGCCTGGCAGGACCAAGAGCAGCTGCGCGCCCAGCGGCTGGCGGCAGTGCGCGCCCGGATCGCCGAGGCTGACGTCGAGACGGCGCCGCCCCTGTCCGACGCCGAGGTCGAGCGGCATTTCGCGGAAAGACTGGCCCGCTCGGTGGCGGCGCGCGCGACACCGGAAGATCATGCTTAGCCTCGTCTATCGCCACGCCGCGCTCGCCGACCTCGACGCCATCTATGATTACATCGAGCCGGACAATCCGCGCCGTGCGGCAAGCTTCGTTCAGGACATCCGGGATCGTTGCCGGCCGTTATGCGTCCATCCGCAGCTCGGTCGCGCGCGCGACGACCTGAGTTCCGGCATCCGCATTCTTCCCACGCCGGGTCGGGTCGTCGTTGCCTATCGCATCACGTCGGCGGCGATCGTTGTCACGCGGGTTTTCTATGGCGGCCAGGATTACGAAGCGATCCTGAGGCGCAACGACGACGACAGGACGCCGGAGTAGGTCGCATGGGGGAAGCGCGCATGAACCAACTCGCGCCCATCACCGCCAATCCCGTTCCCGCCCTCATCGCAGCGTCCGGCGAGCGCGCCGCCTATCGCTTTCTCGAGTTCTTCACCGCAAACATCCGCAACCCCAACACGCGTCGCGCCTACGCGCATGCGGCCGTCGAGTTCTTTGATTGGCTCGCAGCCAAGGGCATGACGCAACTCGGGAGAATCGAGAGCGTGCACGTCGCGGCTTACATCGAGGAATTGCAGCGTACGCGATCGGCGCCGACCGCGAAGCTCCGCTTGGCCGCGTTGAAGCATTTGTTCGACTGGATGGTGATCGGCCAAATCATGCCGACCAATCCCGCCGCCGCTGTGCGCGGCCCGCGCCATATCGTGCGGCGTGGCAAGACGCCGGTGCTCGACGCGAGCGAGGCGCGGCAGCTTCTCGACGCGATCGACGCCTCAACCATCATCGGCCTACGCGACCGCGCCTTGATCGGGCTCATGGTCTATTCGTTCGCGCGCATCGGCGCGGCGCTGGCGATGAGGGTGCAAGACGCCTATGTGCAGAACCGCCGGCTCTGGGTCCGGCTGCACGAAAAGGGCGGCAAACGCCACGAGATGCCGTGCCATCACAATTTAGAGGCTTACCTGTACGCCTATATCGACGGCGCTAATCTTGCCGGCGATCCGAAGGGGCCATTGTTTCGCACGATCGGCCGCGGCACGCGCCAGCTCACTCAGGCGGCCCTAGCGCAAGCCAACGCCTATCAGATGATCGGCCGTCGCGCAGAGGCGGCCGGCATCGCGACCAAGATCGGCAATCACACGTTTCGGGCGACGGGGATCACCGCGTACCTCAAGAACGGCGGCACGCTCGAAAAGGCTGCGCAGATGGCGAACCATGCGAGCACGCGGACGACGCAGCTTTACGATCGGCGGGCCGAGGAGGTTACGCTTGACGAGGTCGAGCGGATTTTGGTTTGAGGCGGCGCCTGCGGCAGGAACCGAAACGCCGCATCGAAGCCGCCAAGGGGTTGGCGAAATCGCGGTAGATCCCGCGCTGGTCAACGACGTGGCAGGCGGCGCAGATCCTCGGGCTCCGGGCGAGGGCGTCCGAGCAAAAAACGTGTGCGAGGGCCAACGCTTCGGTAATTAACAATCACCGGGGCTCCGATCATTTCGCCTCAATCGCACCCTACAGATCGACGATAGCGTTCTGCATGCAAGCGTTTGGCGAAAGCTGGGCCGAGAGCGTGAATGTCTTGATTGCGAAGACGCCCGCGGCGGCAGAATGAAAGGAAAATCATGAAACGCGCCCTCATAACCGGCATCACCGGCCAGGACGGCGCCTATTTGGCGCAATTTCTGCTTTCCAAGGGTTATGAAGTATTCGGCGTGATCCGTCGCTCGTCACATCGCGGCGTCGAGGATCATCGCCTGCGCTGGCTCGGCGTCGCCGAGCGCGTGACCCTGCTGGATGGCGATCTCGCCGATTGTTCGAGCCTCGTGCGCATTGTCAAGGAAACCACGCCGGATGAAATCTATAATCTTGCGGCGCAATCTTTCGTTGCTTCGTCCTGGCGCCAACCCATTCTGACCGCCAACATCACCGGCGTCGGGGTGACGAACCTGCTTGAGGCGATGCGCGCCGAAGCGCCACAGGCGCGCTTTTATCAGGCGTCATCGTCGGAAATGTTCGGGCTCGTGCAGGAGCCGATCCAGAGCGAGAAGACGCCGTTCTATCCGCGCAGCCCTTATGCCGTTGCCAAGCTCTTCGGCCATTGGATCACCATCAACTATCGCGAGAGCTTTGGCCTACACGCCTCATCCGGCATCTTATTCAATCACGAGAGCCCGTTGCGCGGCGTGGAGTTCGTTACCCGCAAGGTGACCGACGGCGTGGCGCGGATCAAACTTGGGCTGATGAAGGAGATGCGCCTGGGCAATATCGACGCCAAACGCGATTGGGGCCACGCGCGTGACTATGTGGAGGCCATGTGGCTGATGCTGCAACAGAGCCGACCCGACGATTACGTTGTCGCCACCGGCGTTTCCACGACAGTGCGCGACATGTGCCGCATCGCCTTCGATTATGTCGGCCTGGACATGGATAAGCATGTCGTCATCGACAAGGCGTTCTACCGGCCGGCGGAAGTCGATGTGCTCCTTGGCGATTCCTCCAAGGCGCGCGCCAAGCTCGGTTGGGCGCCGCAGACTTCGCTCAAGGAGATGATCGAGGAAATGGTCGAAAGCGACTTGGAGCGGGTGAGAACTCGGGGAGAACGATATTGAACACGCTCCGTCCGGAGCGCCATCAGAGCGCTGCATAAGGCTAGGCCGAGGCCGCCCGCCGTCTGGCCTGTTCGGCTTCCAGCAGCAACACCAGCAAGCCGGGCATTTTAACGGTTGCTTTCCACCCCAACAGGCGCTCGGCCTTGGCAGGGTTGGCGGAGCTGTAGGCAATATCGGTCGAGCGACGGAGGGAGTCACGCGAAACGACATAATTTTGCCAGTCCAAATTGGAATAAGCGAAGCAACCCGCGACAAAATCCTTGAGGCTGTAGGTTTCTCCTGTCGCAATGACAAGGTCACTCGGTTCGGGAAGATCTAGCATTCTTTGCATGGCATCTACATGGTCAGGCGCCCAGCCCCAGTCTCTGTAGATGTCGAGCGCGCCAAGTTCGAGCGAGGAAGCTTTACCTTCAGCAATGTCCATCGATCCCCGAACAATTTTCTGAGTCACAAAACGCGTGGGCCGCATCGGCGATTCATGATTGAAGAGAATGCCGGTACAGGCATACAGTTCATAGGCTTCGCGATAATTGGCGACGGCCCAGTAGGCGGCGGACTTGCCGACCCCGTAGGGGCTGCGAGGATGAAATTCTGTGGTCTCATCCGCAGGCTTGAGTTGGGTATCGCCAAAACAGTCGCTTGATCCAGCATTGTAGAGCCTGGATTTGAGCGAGAGGAAGCGCATGGCTTCCATCAGATTTATTGTGCCGTGCATAATACTGTTGATCGTCTCGACGGGTTGATCGAACGAGAGACCGACCGAAGATTGCGCAGATAGATTGTAAATATAAAAAGGATCAACTTTCTTAAGGGTTGTTGCGACGCTTCTGAAATCCGTGACTTGCGTTGAATGGAGCGTAATCTTGTCAATAATTCCGAGGGCGCGCAAGTTGGAGAAAGATGAGATTTCCCGATCGCGCGTTGTGCCGTGAACTTCAAGTCCTTTTCTTAGAAGAAGATCGGCGAGATAGGCCCCATCCTGACCGGAAATTCCGAGAATGAGCGCTCTATTGTTTCTTTGCCGCATGGCCTCGTTCCGTGATGATCTTGGTCGCCGTCATGGGAGGCCCCGATTGAAAAGGTAGTGGCTGGGAAGGAGATCAAGGTCAAGGAATGATCAGATTGTGAGCAAAGGAGCGCCGGCGCGGACGTATCGGGTTGACGCGCGCGTCTGGTAATATAGGGGAGGCGGTCGTAAGATGCGGCAACCGCCGAAAGCGCGAAACGTTTTGCCGGCGAGAGCCTTTGCGGTCAAAGCGGAATAAGATCAATGTAATCCGGGGCTCGTCAGGACGGTAGGCGAAGTGGGAATTTACCGTTTCTTGCTCGCGATCCTGGTCGCCGCATCCCATATCGACATGATGATCTACGGATACGATGAGGGCGTCGTCGCCGTCATCTCATTCATGCTTCTGAGCGGCTATGTGATGATGCTGCTGATAGACAGGCACTACCCGGAGCCCCGGCATGCGCGGCGTTTCTATCTGGACCGGCTTGGACGCCTGCTTCCTCAATTTCTGTTCTACAGCGTTGTGGTGCTCGCCCTGCTCCAGTTCTCCAGGCTAGGCGTCGCAACGCTGCCGTGGATGCAATACAAAAACTGTCCCACGTCACTCATATTTCTGAATTTTTCGCTCATTGGCAACAACTTCTATCGCGTTCTCGGCAATTGCATGCTGCTGCCGGCCAGTTGGAGCCTGGGCCTGGAGGCCTCGTTCTACGCGATCGCGCCGCTGGTGCTGTGCCGGGTCAATCATCTCGCGCGGGCGCTAGCGCTGCCGCTTTCCGGCGCCTTCTTCGTCCTCGCCTATTTCGGCGTGCTCGATTCGGACCTCTACGGATATCGCTTCATCCCCGGGACCCTATTCATTTTTGCGACGGGAGCCGCGCTTGCAAAGCCGTCGTTGTTTGCGACGAGGGCCGCGGCCAGTGTGTGGCTGTTTGCGCTCGTCCTGTTCGCAGTTGCGTGGTTCAGTCCGACAATTTACGCGCGGCCTTACAATAAGGAGGTCCTCCTCGGCATCCTGGCGGGCATTCCCGCGCTCAAACTCCTCGCGACACTGAAGTTCAGCGATTTGGACGAAGTCTTGGGCAATCTGAGCTACGGCGTCTTTCTCAACCACATCCTCCTCGTCTGGTGCGCCGACGAGTATCTCGGCGTTCGCTCCTGGAATCTCGAGTCGTTTGCGGCGTTGATGATTTGCGCGAGCTTGGCGGCAACCGCCAGTTTCTATCTCGTCGAGCGGCCCGCGCTGCGCTGGCGGCGACGCATCCGAAACGCGCAGCATGCTGGTAATCTTGGCCTCATTGAATCGAAAGCGGCAATTGCTGGTTGAACAAATCCCCTATGCGGGCGGAGCGATGAGAGCCTTTCGAAATCCGCCGCCGCCGTGGCTTCCCCCGAAACCATCGCCCCGATTCACTCATCGAATCAGCGGATTACAATGACGACAGATTCGGCTCTTCAATCCGTTGTCACGCTCTTCTTTTCACCCGATTGCCCTTGCGGCGCCCCAGGCGCCAAGGATGAGGGTTCTGCCGCTTTATAGACGGGCGTCGGGTATGAAATCGCCAAGCGATTGAAGACGATCCTGGGCGCCGGCGCGCTCGGCGGATGCGCACATCTGATTGATATATTTTCGTTTTTTCTAAGCGCCGACGTCGAAGCGACGGAACGCCGGCCGCCTCATTCCGCGCCGAACGCCTGTGATTTTGGGCGAATTATCTTGTACAGTAAACTTGACACACCCTCCCTGTTGCGTAAAAGGCATACACCGCGAGGACTTGGATGCGATAGGCGCCGCTCGCTGGACGAAATTTTGGGGGTCTCGATCAATGGCTACTTATTCCTCGTTTATAAACGGTCTGTACGTCGTGATGTACGGCCGGTCGGCTGACGCCACCGGTTACAACTATTGGTTGGGGACCCAGGGAATCAGCGCTGCGGCGGCTGCAACGACGATTATCCCCGCTGCCGCAGAGACGGCGCTCGGCAACGCCTTCATGACCAGCCAATCGACCTATTTCAATTCCCAGTACCAAAGCCTGACGGACACCGCTTTCATCCAGCAGCTTTATAACAATTTGGGCGGCAGCTCGACCAACGTGTCCGGGTCTGACATGGCCTACTGGCAGCAGCAGCTCGTCGCCGCGGGCGAAAACAAGGCTGCGCTCGCCGCTCAGTTCACCGCTGCGTTCATTGACTACAACGGCACCGATCCGGCTGGTCTCGCACGTCAGCAGACTTTCATGAACAAGGTCGCTGTCTCGCAGGATTGGGTTTCCGTCTCCGGGACCGCGGCGAACAGCAGCTTGATGAACGCGACAAGCACCACCTCTGCGGCGTTCACTGCCGAGCAGAACGTCCTGGTTGGAATGAACAACACCGCTGCGGCCCTCGTGACGGCCTTGGCGCAGATCAATACTGCGGCGAGCGCGCAATCGCTCACTGGGGTTGTGGGCAGTCCGGCCAACTATACCGCTCAGACTTTTACGCTCACTACTGGTCTTGATGCGCCCGGCACCGCCGCTTTCGCCACGACGTCGCCGGCAGGCAATTCGATCGTCTACGGCACAGTCAACGCTACCGGCGCGACCCTCACTCCCGGCGACGTCATCAGCGCGACCGGTTTGAACAACACCTTGAGTTTGTCGGACGGCGGCCTCGCCGCGACCGGCACTTACGCGCTGAACGTTGCGGGGACGGTCTCTGGCGTTCAGAACCTCGTCATCAATTCCGGCGAGGCGATCACGTTCAACGCTGTGACAGCCAGTGCGGGCTTCACGGGCCTGACGCAGATCACGGCGACGACCGCCGGGGCTGGCGCGACCACTGACAGCTTCACCGCGGCTGCGACGACCAATGTCGCCGTTACCGATAACGCCACCGCTGCGACCGGCGCGTTGACGATTGATGGCGGCTTGGCCGTTACTTTGACCGAAACCAATACGGATAGTGCCGCAGCAAAGCTTCTGTCGAACATTACGATCGGCGGCACGACGGCTCCGGCTGGCGCTGTGATCGTCATGGCGACAGAAAGCGTGACTACCACTAACAGCGCTTCCGGCAACATCACTATCAACGGCGGGATCGCTGCGGTCACCGTCACTTCGACGGTCAACGACGGCATCGCTTTGGTCGCCAACGCCGGCGCGCAGGCTGCCAACAAGGCCGGACTGATCACTGTTGCCGACGCGGCAACCGGCGCTGGCGCCGTGATCGTAAATGATGCGCTGAACGTCACCAGCTTGGCGACGATCACAACCTTCGCCGATGCGGTGACTGTCTCGGGCGGCAGCTCTACCGTGACTGTCAACGAGACGGTGTCTACGACGCAGGCTGCGACCGGGGTTTCCTCGATCACTGAAGGGGCCGTGAGCGTCACCGGTGGGTCGGCGACGACGACCGTGACCGTAAACCAGGCTGCTGCTGCAACCGGCGCCTTGGCTTCTGCCGCCGTTGCCGCCGTGGCTCCGGTGTCCGCAGTGCTCCTAGAGATTGCTGCCCCCGGTATTCAAGCTGTGACCGGGGTGTCTGCTGTAACGCAGGTGCTGGCCGCTGCCGCTGTGGTGGGGACGGCTACCGTTGTTGATGCCGCTGTTACCATCATCGACAAAAACAATGCCACCACCACCACCGCATCGAACCACATCACGACCGTCGCGCTGAATAATTACGGCGCTCTTTCGGCCATTACCGACAATGCGCTGTCCAATCTGTCACTGTCGGGCACGGGCGGCACGCTTAACATCACCAACGCCGCCACCGGCGTTGGCCTGACCAACACCACTCTCAATCTGACGGTCAATGGTCTGAAAGGCACCGACACCATCGACGACGTCAACAACGAAATCACCACCGTGAACGTGACGACGGGCGCCACCAAGTCCAGCCTGGCCGAGTTTGCGGACTCTGGCCTGAAGACCTTGAACGTAGCGGGTAGCTCGGTTCTGACTTTGGGCTCGGTGGCTACTGAAACCGCCCTTGCGACGGTGGCAGTCACCGGTGCTGCGGGCCTGACTGCCAATCTGTCCGGCCTTGGCGCTGTGCTGACATCGCTCACCACGACCTCGAGCGGCGTGATGACTTTGACCCTGGATGACACCACCCAGACCTTCGTCGGTTCGACCGGTCAGGACGTCATTTCGTTGGCGGGCGACGCGACCAAGGCCATCACCGGCGGTTCGGCGACCAACAATGAAGTGGTTTTGACTGCGGCGTCGAGCGTGTATACGGCGTTGAAAACAGGCGCCAACGTGACCCACTTCACCACGCTGGGTGTGAGTGACGCAACGGGTGGTGACGTTAACGCCTACAACATGGGCAGCATCTTCACTGGCTATAATGCCATTGACGTTATCGCTGGCCCGTCTGGTGCTGGTTCCACGGCATTCACCAATGTGGTGACTGGCACTAGCTTGTCGATTGATGCGAGCTTGGCCGGCACTGGTAACGTGGCTGCGGTGGAAGGCCCTATTGCCGCTTCGCTGTTGTACCAAGTTGCCAACGCGACCGGCTCCTCTGACTCCGTCAATGTGAGCTTGGGCACTGCTACCACGACCGGTATCGTGGTTGCTGGCGCGATGTTCGAAGATGCGAACGCCGTGGGTGTTGCCACCCTCAATGTGGTGAGCAATGGCACGATTGCCGTCCCGAATACCGTAAACACCATCAGCCTGCTGATTGATAACGGCCTGGCCAACCTGAATGTGAGCGGTAATGAGGGTCTGACGATTGTCACCTTGACTGAAGCCACGACTCAAGCGACGGCCTTCGCCATCAACAACACCAGCCTTGGCGCAGTGAGCATCACTAACTTCACGGACGCAAACCTCGGTTCGCTGACCTTCGCCGGCACGGGCGCCTCCAGCATCGGAACCTTGACTGACAGCGGTCATGTGGTGAGCATCACCAACAATAGCAGCAGCGCGGCTTCTGTCGGGACCCTCACGGATACCGCGCTGAATTCATTGACCTTCACGGGCGCCTCTGCGGTGGATGTTGGCAATCTTGCGACCTCTGCTACCGGTCTGACGATTGCGAACACCGGCACGGGTGCTGTGACGGTTGGCGACGCCGCTGCGGGAGGCTTTGCCGATGCCAGCCTGACCTCGTTGACCCTGACCGGCAACGTGGCGATTGGCCTAGATACGGTTGCTGTCCTTGTGCCGGTTCCTGAAACTGCCACTGGAGCCACTACGGGCGTGACCATCTCGGGTGCGACCGACAATGCTCACGTCAACATCAGCCTGACGGGCGCCCTTGTAGCCGCCACCGACACGATCACCCTGGGCAATGGCAACGACACGATCGTGGACACCAGCCATGCGACCTTGGCGACTGTGAACATCACCGTCGGTACCGGCGCCAACAATATCCTGCTTGGTAGCGGTGCAGTCGCCGCCGACTCCGTGTTCAACGTAACCCTTGGAAGCCATACGAACACGGCTGCCTTGTATGATCTGATCACCGTGAACAATACGGCTGGCGCAAACTTCGCGACGGTCGCTAACAACGTCGTCACCGGCGCCACCACCGGCGACCACATCGCCTTCGGAACGGATGCGGCAGCAACTCTGGTCGGCACCGGGCTTACGGCCGGCGCCGGGACTCTCACCGCCACAAGCCTAACGGCGGCGGTGAACGTTGCGGCCGCCATCGGGCTGCTGGAAACGGCTGTGGGTAGCACGGCGCACGGTGTCGCCGAAGGCGTGTATGGTGGCAATACCTACATCGTCGAGAGCAACACTGCGGCAGTGGCGTCTACGACGACAACCACGGTTGTGGAACTGATGGGCGTACATACGCTGACGGGTCACACCGGCGCTCTGTGGCTCGCGTCGTAAGAAGAAGAATAGCCGCCCGGTGATTTGACCGGGTGGCGGCAAATCAATCGGCCCCGTCCCTAAAAAGGGCGGGGTTTTTTCATGAAATGGGGCCGCTTCAAAGGAACACAGGAACGGCCATGCCCAACATCACCATCGACGGCAAAGACTACGACGTGGACAGTCTGCCAAAGGAAGCCAAAGACCAGATCGCGTCCTTGCAGTTTGTCGAGAGCGAGTTGCAGCGCCTCAATGCGCAGAGCGCTGTCCTGATGACGGCGCGTGCGGCTTACTCAAGGGCGCTTGGCGAGATTGTCAACGCCGCGAAAGACGGCGCAAAAACGCCCTAATCCCGAGGCTGGATCGCGCACGAATTCCGGCTCAAGCAGGACCAAATGCCGCAATACGTTGTGGTCACCCGAGACAGACACAGCGCCAAGCGATGGCGCGGAGCGGATCGATTCAGCTTTGCGGCCGGGGACGCGCTTGTGCCGGCGATCGGCGCCGAGCTGTCGAAATTAGCGCCGGTGACGCCGCTGGCGTTCGTCGAGCAGGCCGGACAGTTCGAACTCGCGGCGGTCCTGTCGTTGACGCCGGGCAAGAACATGTTCGTCGGGCCGGACGGCCGCTGGCTCGCCAATTATGTGCCGGCGCTTTACCGCGCCTATCCGTTTCGCCTGGAAACCCGGTCCGGTTCCGACGAGGCGACCCTTTGCGTCGACGAGGACAGCGGTTTGATCGTGGACGAGGGCGCCGGCGGCGAGGCGTTCTTCGAGGCCAACGGCGCCGTGGCGCCGGCGCTGAAGTCGACCCTCGGTTTTCTCACCGAAGTGGAACGCGCCCTCAAGGCAACGCGGCGCGCGGTTTCGGCGTTGGCCGAGGCGGGCGTCATCCAGCCCTGGCCGATCACGCTGAAGACGGCGGCAGGCGATCAGGCGATCGGCGGCTTGCATCGAATCGACGAGGCGGCGCTGAATGCGTTGGATGAGGCGGCGTTTCTTCGTCTCCGGGCGGCCTCGGCGCTGCCGGTCGCCTACGCCCAACTGATGTCGATGGGCCAGCTCGACGTGTTCGCGCAGCTCGCCAGGGTCCAGGCGCAACTCGCGCCGCCGCCCGTCGCAACATTGCCCGAAAGTCTCGACAGTATCTTCGGGTTGCTGAGCAAGGACGCCGTGGTGCGGTTTGACTGAGATACGGAGCCGCTTCATGGCGCCGGCCAACGTCTGCCAAGGTTTGATAGAATCCTAGCTTTCGTGTCATCCCCGTGAAAACGGGGATCCAGGGGCGCACGACGTGGCGCGGCTCTGGGTCTCGGCTTTCGCAGTGACAACGGGGACCGTTGTCACTGCGCTACAATATGCAGGCATTTCTGATAATCCAGCCATGTCACTCCCGCCTGTCAGGACGACGCCAGCATTATTTTCCGTTTTTCAGGATTTATGCTATAATGCCTCTATCTAACCAAAATCGGAAGTCGCCATGTCCGCAACTGAGTCCAACGCGCCGGTCCGTCACGTCTTCGCCTGCCCGCGTGTCGCCGCGGCGGGCGCCTTGTATCCCGCCACGGGACCCGTCCGGCGCGACATCGGCGCAGCGCGGAAGAAGCCACAGAAAATCAGCGAAGCGAAATGCCCCACAAGCGCTTGAGAACACGCAATCCCGCGAAATCGGACGATTTCGCGGGTCAAGGATTTCAACGAGTTGCCTTAGCCTAAGCGAAGCGAAGTAACACCCAAGCCGTAGTGAGTCCGAAAAGTCACAGTTTCTGTGAAACTGATTTCGGGTGGTTTGGCGTAGGCGACAAATGGGGACGAATCTGAATCAAGGGTGGGATGACGCTTCCCGCCGAAGTCGAGGATTTGATAGCTTCGCTGAGAGCGGAGATATTGGCGCTTCAGGCCGAGGTGGCCGAGCTTCGCCGTCGTTTGGGTCTGGACAGTTCGAACAGTTCGAAGCCGCCGTCCAGCGATGGGCTGAAGAAGAAGCCCCGCATCGCGGGCAGTCTGCGCGGTCGTTCGGGAAAGACGAGCGGCGGGCAGATCGGCCACAAGGGCGGCACGCTGCGGCGGGTCAACGACCCGGATTATGTGATTGAGCACACGGCGCGCGCCTGCGGCCATTGCGGTTCGGGGCTCGACGCGCGATCGGCGATAGGGATCGAGAAGCGGCAGGTCTTCGATCTTCCCGAGCGCCCCTTGCAGGTCACGGAACATCAGAGCGCGCTCTACTGTTGCCCGCACTGCCGAGGCGTGACGAAGGCGTCCTTTCCCGAGGGCGTGACATCGCCCGTCCAATACGGAGAACGCTTCAAGGCCGCGGCGGTCTATCTGAATGCCCAACAACTCCTCCCCGAGGAACGCGTCGCGCAAGCCTTGAGCGACCTGTTCGGCGCGCAGCGGATTTGCGCGGCCAGCGTCGTGGACTGGGTGGCCAAGAAGGGCCGGGAGATGCAGCGCGTCTACCAGTTCATCGGCCAGAGCGTGGCCAAGGCCAAGGTTCGCCATCTCGACGAAACGGGATATCGCGTCGCGGGCAAGCTGCAATGGCTGCACACGACGTCGAGTTCGGCCTTCACCTTTTATCGCGTGGGAGAAAAGCGAGGCGCGGTCCCTCAAGATTTGCAGGGAGGCGTCGTCGTCCACGACCATTTCCTGCCGTATCGCGGGATGGACAAGGTCGAGCACGCCTTCTGCAACGCCCATATCCTGCGCGAACTCCAAGCCTTGATCGAATTCGACTCGGAGACCTGGGCCGAGCGCATGCGCGACACGCTGCTGGCCGCCCGCGCCGCCGTCGAAGAGGCGCGCGCCGCGGGCCAGAAGGCGCTTTCGCCCCAAGTCATAGCCAACTTCGAGAAACAATATTGGGCGGCGCTCCGTCTTGGTCTCGACTTCCATCGCAAACTGCCCAAACTCAACGGACAAGCCAAACCCCACAAGCGACCCAAAAAGCGACCCGGCCACAATCTCGCCGACAGGCTGAAAACCTTCCAAATCGAAACCCTGCGCTTCATGACCGACTTCGACGTCCCCTTCACCAACAATCTGGCCGAGCAAGACCTGAGGATGATGAAGGTCAAAATGAAAATCTCGGGCTCGTTCCGAACCCTCCACGGCGCTCAGATTTTCGCACGCCTGCGCTCCGTAATTTCCACAGCCCGAAAACACGGCTGCAACATCCTCCAAACCCTAACCGCCTCTCCCAGCAAAATCACCCGCGCCTTCGCCAGTTAGGACGCGGCTTGGCAGTTACGAAGCGAAAACGCTTCGTTTGCGAAATTT
>Ga0302140_10003729_pt1 | contig 19512 bp, 15 predicted proteins | sample I_Bog_E1_1_FD_202095 | JGI IMG/M metagenome (GOLD analysis project Ga0302140, IMG submission 202095) | Peat permafrost microbial communities from Stordalen Mire near Abisko, Sweden - I_Bog_E1_1 | ecosystem: Environmental > Terrestrial > Soil > Wetlands > Peat | place: Sweden: Abisko, Stordalen... | reverse complement strand
GCGGGGCCTGACGCCTTTCGCGCCGATTTCAGGTGCGGTCGTGTCCGCTTTTGCACAATACGAGATGAATATTTCACTTACGACTTTCCGCAAGGTGAGCGATGTACGTTCCCAGTTCGCAATTGTGGCTCCGTCAACGCCGACCTGGTCGGCAATCTGCCTCTGGAGAAGTTTGAGGCCGAGGCGGCGGGAGCGGATGTGGTCGCATAAGGTGTTGACTTCTTCCGGGTAATGAGTTGAGTTTGGTTTTGGAGCTCGAAACTCGAAATGGCAGAATGGCAACGCAGGGATGAAAGTCTACACCGGCGAGCAACATAAACCGCGAGCGCATTTTATGGTATCTAATCTCTCACATGGTCATGGAAGCAAATACTCCTCCTGATTTCGCGCAGAAGACGGAAAGAGACGACCTCGACCTTCCTGCCGAGCAAGTCGTGGTGGCATACCACGAGAGAACGAAGCACCACTACCACCGCTATGCCGCCTCGCTTGGATACCTGGATTGGGCGAAACAGCCAGATCCGTTCCGCCGTTACGACGGAGCGCCGCTGATTCGCCTTCCATTACCCGAGGAGGGGCGTGCGCTTCCGTTCTGGCAACTCTATGTCGCGGACAACGTGGTGCCGGCTCCGCTTTCGGTGGGCTCCATCTCACTTTTCTTGCGATACGCACTCTCACTCACAGCCTGGAAACAGTTGGAGGGAACCACATGGCCTCTGCGTGCCAATCCGTCGAGCGGGAACCTCCACCCGACGGAGGGATACGTGCTCTTGCCGTCGTTGGACACTATCCACAACCGTCCCGGGGTATACCACTATGCATCGAAAGCGCACGGTCTCGAGCTTCGAGCGGACTTTGATCCCTCGGTTTGGGCGAACTTGACGGCAGCGTTTCCGGCGGGTTCATTCCTCGTGGGGCTGTCGTCCATTTTTTGGCGGGAGGCCTGGAAGTATGGCGAGCGTGCGTTCCGGTACTGCCAACACGATGTCGGCCATGCCCTGGGGACGATACGATTCGCGGCGGCTGCCCTCGGGTGGAAAATCCGCCTCCTCGACCGTGTGGGTAGAGCCGCCGTGGCCCAACTTCTCGGACTCGACCGCGAGGCCGACTACACCGGCGCGGAGCGGGAACATCCCGAAATCGTAGCTCTTGTGGTCAGGGAGAAATGGGCCAGCGACCGGGGCCTCTGCCTGTCCAAAGAGTTGGTATCCCAGGTGGCCACTTCTCGATGGTACGGCACAGCTAACGTGCTGAGTCCCGAGCGCGGCGTCGATTGGGCAGTGATCGACCAGGTGGCCGCCGCCACTACAAATCCGATGGCCACTATAAATCTGGGGATTGCGGCTGACGAAGAATTCTCCAGCTTCCCTTCTGAGGAAGAGCTCTTCGGAGCGCCAGTTCGGTCGGGAGCCTTTACTGCGGAAAAAGTCATCCTGGGGCGCAGGAGCGCGGTGAGTATGGACGGGTCGACAGCGATTCCTGCGGCGACCTTCTTCCGGATGATGGCTCGTCTTGTACCCACCCGAGACGGCCGATCTATGCCGTGGGACGCCCTGCCCTGGCGCCCACGCATCCACCTGGGTCTCTTCGTGCACCGCGTGAACGACGTGCCTCCCGGTCTCTACTTGCTCGCTCGGGATCCGGAAAAGGTCGAGACACTCCGGCAGGCTATGCGGCCTGAGTTCCTGTGGCAACGCCCTCCGTTGTGTCCGCATGGCCTTCCGCTCTACCTGCTGAAAGAGGGAGACTGCCGTGCTCTGGCCGCGAGCGTCTCCTGCGGTCAAGAGATCGCGGGCGACGGGGCCTTCAGCCTTGGGATGATCGCCGAATACATGGACAGTTTGGTTGTCTATGGCGCCAGCTTCTACCGAAATCTCTTCTGGGAGGCCGGCCTCGTGGGCCAGGTGCTGTACCTCGAGGCGGAGGGGGCGGGCATTCGTGCGACCGGGATCGGCTGCTACTTCGATGATCCGGTTCACGAGGTGTTCGGCATTTCTTCGCGCGATTGGCAGAGCTTTTACCATTTCACTGTGGGTGGCCCAGTCGAGGACGGACGCCTGACCACGTTGCCTCCATACAGCTTGGGGGAAGCAGGATGAACACCCCGACATTTGAATTGAATCGGCCGTCTGCGGCGTTCATTGCGACGTTGGAGGTGGATATGTTAGCCGCGAGCTGAAAGCAATTTGCGGCCGCGCAGGGAAGCAGAACAATTCCGCCCAGAATTCCGCCCTGAAGCCTTTCCTCAAAGCTGTTGATGCTCAGGAGAAATTCATGGCAACGCGGAAACTCGTGCACGATGCGATGGAATGCCTCGCTTCCAAGGTCGGCGAATACTGTGAGTTTGGAGACGACGGTGTGGTCTTAATCCGTCCCACCGTCATTGCGCCGGTGCCGGTTGCGGAAGTGGTCCACTTTCCCCAGCCCGAGGTAGACGCCGCGTAGCAGGACGGCTGCGAAAGTAAATGCCGACAACTCGTCGAAAACTGATTTCGGGCTCCCGGCAGAGCGGTGCTGTGATCACAGCCCAACAGGAGCCCCGACCTGAAAGTGCTGCGGCTGCTGACCGCGCATCTGCCCGAGAGACCGACTGGTCATGGAGATGTCGGAATGGCCGAGCAACCCCTGCAGTGTCTTGAGGTCAACGCCACCCTGCAATGCGATTGTTGCGAAGGTGTGTCTGAATCGGTGCAAGAACCAGTCATGACATTCCCGGCCTGTGGTCTTCAAGCATGATTGGCACACACCACAATTCAATCCGGCCCGGCGCGCCGCCTCCTTGCAAACCTCCCAAAAAATGGCCGTCCGGCAGATCGGATTTTGTGCCGAATGGAAATCTGCTCTTGGCACTCTGCTGCCGCCATTGCTTCAATTTCGCTAGCAGGTTGGTCTCTATGCTTATGGTGCGAAAACGCCTGGTCTTAGTCTTGAAATGGATGATCTTCTCGTTACCGTCCACAACCAACCGTATGTTCTTCTCACCCGGAATTACCACCACCTTCCCGTCCCAATCGATGTCTGTCCATTCAAGGCAACAAGCCTCTCGCTCGCGGCATCCAGTCTTCAACAAAAACTCAAAAAACAAGCGGTGCCGCTCGCTGGTAAGGGCAGCCATGAACCGTTTGAGTTCCTCAGCGGTATATGGAGTCGGATCGTCGTCGATTTTGACAGGTCTGTTCTCTTTCTTCACCAGCTTTTTGTGGTCAACTTTGCAGAAGGTCAGGAAAGTGCAGATGCTGGAGAAATAATTCATCACCGTTCTTTCGGAAAGGCGCCTCTGTCTCAACGCATAGCAGAATTCCAGCACGTCTTCTTGGGTGATCTCCGTGGGAAATTTCCGTCCAGTGACTTGCAAAAACTCGGCGATCAAATGCCGGTATGCGCTAATGGTCTCCTTGTCCTTGTTTGACAGTTCCTTTTCGTGAACGAATGCAACGCTCAACTCGTGCAGCGTTCTTCGGTCGGATCATTTGGAAGAAAAATACCGTCTGCCGCGGCCGCGACATCTGGAGCTCTTAGCTTTGCTATGTGTTTACTTTTGGCAGCTTCGGCTTCATCCAATGTGGCGCCTGCAAGGATGAACTTGGCTCGCTTTCCCTTGTACATCCTCAAGTAGTGCGAGCCGACGCTAGTCGGGGTTTCGCCATCGCGAATTGACAGCTTTTCACCGCGCCCGGAGCGCGTCACCCCTACACGAGTCCCAAGGCGATGCAGTTGTACGTATCGCAGGATTGAGATTTTGTGGTTTGCCACAGTAGCACCCTATAGGGGCCTCTACCGACAAAAATCTCCGGAATTAACGCTAATTTAGCGCTACTAGCGTTTTCGAATTTGTAAGTGATTGGTTCTAAAGGAGGGAAAAATACTTGGTGCCGAAGAAGGGACTCAGACCCCGGCATCTTGGAACCTTTTGAAATCAAACCACTTAGATCCATAAGCCATTGAATGGCTTAGAGTTACCTCTGTCTTTCATTCCAACGGTTGCCAGCGGCTTCCAGTCGCTGCCAACGTCAAATCATACCAAAAGTAGTAACAAATAGTAACAAATTATGGCCAGTCGTTCGCATTTGTCGCTTATCTCGCTCGCATGGAAAACTGCTCTCGTCGCTCGGCGGACGACCGTCGTCGATCGCCCCCGCCGATAGAATTGCTAGACATCGCGGCAGTCTGTCGGGGGCCAAAGTGTCGGCAATGATCGCGGATCTTGGCACTCGATTTCTTGTTTGATGACACCCCAATATTCGCCAAAATTGAAGCGCAGTGCACATCAGTGCTAGGCTTGACGAACAGTTCTAATGCAAAACCCATGGCTCGAATTGAATTCTTCAGGTCCTCCTTACCTGCTTGATTCCTGAGCCGTTCATTGGGGATCCGGAAACCGCGAAAGTCGTTTTGCTCAATCTCAATCCGGGTTTCGACGCTACAGTCGAGGGAAATCATAGTCGTTCAGAGATTAAGGACGCGATTTTTCGCAACCTACGCCGGGAGCGTCGCGAGTATCCGTTCTATGCGTTTGACCCAGCATTCAAAGGTACCGGTGTCGCGAACTACTGGTGCGAGTACACACATAATCTCCAGAGCGCAACCGGTTTGGACGACCGTGCATTCGCCCAACGACTGCTCGCGATCGAATGGTTCCCATATCCTTCGACGAGTGGCAGCCTACCGCGCAGAGTTCTTTGTGGATCGCAGGAATATTCCTTCCAACTTGCGAAAGAAATGATGGCGAAACAAGGCGTCCAATTTATCGGTATGCGTTCAAAGAATCATTGGGCGCTCGCCGATTCGGAATTTAGTCGAGTCCCGTTCCTGAAAAATCCCCAACGGCCCTGGATCACGAGGGGCAACATGGACAGCAAGGTATTTGACCGAATAGTAACAAGCTTGCAGATGACCTGATGGCGCGCCAATCAATGAAGCTTCCTCGCAGTGCAGTCCCGGATAACTCCCCGGGAAAGCTGGCAGGCATTTCCTGATCAGACTTCTTGCCATGGACAGAAATGTCGAAGTGATTGCCCAACTTCCAAGGGCGGTCGAAGTGTCGATCCATAGAGCATCAACTGTTCAGTCTTGCCATTCGGAGGTGACTGTGGCCGATCGGTCCGTGGAGCCCCTAGCAGAAGCAGGTCCGTCGATTTCAAGCTGTGATCGTTATTATGGTGTACAGAGCCTTTTAGTCTCTCAGTCAGGATTGGCGTATGAACCGATTTCCCGTTCTTGAGCGCCTCACCGTATCCAATTTCCGCATGTTCCCTGGGAGTCCTAAAAGCCCCGGGATCGATTTCAGGTTTCAAGGCGGCATTTCGGTGCTGGCCGGCGTCAATGGACTAGGCAAGACGACGCTCATCAACCTTCTTTTTCGGCTCCTCGTAGGTCCATTCGATCTACCAAAGGACTCCGCGTCCGCGAAATTCGGATCCGCTGCGAAAGCGAATGTTGTGAGCTGGCCGGGGCGAAACACCTATTTCCCGCAACGAGTGGCTGATCGCGCCCAGTCGGCGTCCGCTGAATTGTGGTTTAAGCTTGGTCATTCACAATTTTCGGTGCGGCGTTCCTTATCAACGCTTAAGCTTCAATCCTGCACATTCAACGGAGAAAATCTCGAGATTTCGGGTAATGAACAAGCCTACAGAGATTCCATCTGCGTAGCTGCAAATGCCGGACAATTCGTTGACTTCCTGACAGCAATAAAATACCTCACATTCTTCAATGAGGAGCGACGCGACATTCTTTGGGACGGGCAGGCTCAACGTCAATTCTTCCGAATTCTGTTTACGACACCAGAAGAGGCGCGTGAATGGATCGAGCTTGAGCAGCAAATTAGCAGCGCCGACAGTCGTGCACGTAATATGTCCAACTCCGTATATCAATTGGAGCAGGATCTGAATGAAGGAGAAAAGCTGTTAGTTAGTAACGCTGGAGTCGATGCCCGCTTATCGGCCGAACAGACGTTATTAGACACCGAATTGCGTCGCCGCCGAGAACTTGAACTTCATGCAGAACGCTTGGATGAGGATCTAAAGAGAATCCGGAGAGATTTAGAAAGATCCAAGCTCAACGAAGACTTAGCTCGCCGTTCGGTTGAAGAAACTCGATTCGCCCGCTTAGGTCGTCTATTCCCTAACCTCACTGAAACTGCTCGCTATATTCTGACTCAGCTATATGCAGATGGTCGATGTCTCGCGTGCGAACGAGAATCGCCGCAGGCACAGCAAAGGCTTGAACATGCAGTCGAGTCAAGTCTCTGTGTCGTCTGCGGATCGGATCTCACCGCCGCTCAAAGACTTCTGGAAAATGCTGAGTCAGAAGATGATTTCGAAGAAGCTATAGAACGTCTTTCGCTAGCATCGCTGCAGAGACGATCTTTAGCTGATGAGGAGCGCTCTCGAGATCAAGAATGGCAAGAGGTGCTCAAGGAACTTGGAGATCTAACCGCCTCGGCAAATGCTCGTATCAAGAAAGTGGAGGCTCTCCGGAGTCAACTTCCTCCTGATCCTGAAGACCTATCCAAGCTCCGCTCGAGCATCTTAGAATTACGCGAACGAGAGGATATCGAAAAGCGCAAGCGCCAGAGTGCCGAGGCGGTTTACGACCGCCTATTGACTCGAGTCAGTGAAAGAATCCAAACGGCCACAAGCACTGTGAGCGGCTATTTTCAAGAACTCATTGGCTGCTTTCTTGAAGAGGAGTCTAAACTTAGCTTCAAGACTATCAATGACAGGCCAAGCCAAAGTGGCCGTATATTTCGGTACCCGTCATTACGCTTTGAGATGACCGCAGCCGCATTCGACGGTGAGCAAATCCGCAGTTCGCCTGATGACGTATCTGAATCTCAGCGCGAGTTCATCGATCTCGCGTTCCGTATGGCATTGGCCGAGGCTGCCGCCATTGATGGTGAGATTACGATGGTAATTGAAACCCCTGAAGCAAGCCTTGATGCCGTGTATATGGAACGTGCGGCAAATCTGCTATGTACATTCGCTCGAGATCCACGAAGCATTGTCGTCACTTCGAATCTTTCTTGTTCCGTTATGATCCCGGCTCTGTTGGGACCTGAAACGAACGACCAAGATGAAATTGAGGAACGCCGGAAGAGAGTATTGAACCTTCTCGACGTTGCCGCACCAAATGCTGCTGTCCGATACCACAAGAGGCAATATTCCGACTTCTTGGAAGCTGGTTTGAGAGGCAGACGCGTATGAGGCACGAGCTTCAGTCACTCAAATATCGGATTCGATTGATTCAGCTTCTTACTGCGGCAGAGCAAGCCGCTCTTGTGCCAATATCATTGGACAAGCTTCACGCATTTGCATTTCTCGCCGACGTGCTTAGTCCTGTATGGAATCTCCGACCATTCGAAGATCGAATTGGTCGCACTGGAAAATCTCCTTACTATCCTGATCTACAAAAGGAACTGGATCTACTAGTGGCAATGGGCTTGGTAGAACCAAGTGAACTTAACTACGTCGTTGATGAAGTGGAGAAAGAGGTACGCTTCAACGCGCTTTACGCTCTGCGGTTTTCATCAGCGCACCTGACTAAGTTGGCGGGGGCCCTGAGAAAAGATGAGACTGCTGTACGGGAGCAAGCATTTCTGAACGCGCTTGCTGAGGCGCTCGCATCTTTGCCGGACGAAGAGATCGCTCAAGCAGCTAGTAAGGACCTGGTGTACGAAAGGTCGGGTCTCGACAATGAAGACTACATCGATCTCGATCAAATGAGCGGAACTAGTCGGACCGTTCGAGCCGTTGCTTCATTTGATCAGGCATTTCCGGGCAGCAAGCTCACGCCGGCCCGCAGACTCTATATGTATGCAAATTACCTTGGGCGCCGTGCACATGGATGATTCAGAATTCACGTCACAGATATTGACTGAAGACGCTTTCCGAGAAGGCGGCGCGGCTGGACTTGCGGCTGCTAGCGGGGATGAGGATCCCACACTTCGTTTCTTTGACAATCTGCGAAGAGCGGCGTTGGCTTCGTTGGATTTCGAGGGAACCTTGGGAGAGAAGCCCACTGTTTTCGTTCTCTCTGAAAGGACACCACGACTCGACGCAACAAGACTGAACCCGGCAGCCAAGAGACTGATGGATATTAATCTGCGCTCGCCGGAGGAATGGGAAGGGATGCTGGTCTTCACTGCCCCTCATGGCACGGGTGGATGGGCGGTGCCTCTCCCGAATAATTCGGCCGATGAGGCAATCGATCTTCTTGAACATTATGGATTCGGACACCTTCCCATCGCGGTGATTTATCCGCGAAGACGTGCCCTGAGCTGCTATCGAACAGGCGGAGCATCGGGGAACGCTCCGATGCAGCTTGATCTTCCCGCCCAAACCCGGCAGGTCACGATTGATGAGATCTTTGCGGTCCTCGAAGACGTGAGGCATAACAGTCTACTCACACCTCAAATCGGACCTCCCGGCTTTTGGGCTAATCCTGCAGAATACGAACCAGGAGCGGAAGCAGAAAGAACTATACAGTGGATAGTCGCGGCTCAACTCCGTTCGAATTTCCGCCCTATCCTGGTTGATACGGAACAGGAAATTTCCCTAGGCCGAATCGACGTTTTGATGACCAATCCCCGTCCCACCACTGAATTACCACAGCACCCGGCTATCATCGAACTCAAGGCGCTCAAATCCAAATCGAATGGAGGAGCAACATTTTCTCATTCGAAGAATGTAAAGGCCGTCGTGAAGGGGATGCGACAGGCCAAGTCCTATCGCGAAGAAAAGAAAGCTCGATACTCAGTCCTCGGCTGTTTCGACTTGCGGCGTGACAAGAGCGACATTATGACCGTCAAAGTCTGCGTTATGGCGCGGGATCGCTACTTCACCGATGACCGTGTTAAGGCGTTCGTATTTCCCGTTTACGGCACGACCGAAGATGCACAGGAGGCGTCGGCAATAGGCTAATTCAATGCCGACGCACGAGTGTGAGGGTTTGGCGAGTTTGGTCTGTTCTCTGGTGCAGTAATTCAGCAATGTACGCCTGGACCCGGAATGGCAGCACATCTTGCGCCTCAAAGCCAATAATGGCACTTATTCGTCGAAAATCGTACGATTGGGCATCCACTGCAACATAGCGACCGGATCCGATGAAGTCGGGCGGCGCATCGGGCTGCCTAGGGGCAACGCCTGAACAGCTCGCTCAATTCCCTTTGTCAAAAATTACAAGCGATTCTCGCAAAGGAAGCTTCTTCTCTTCGCCTAAGTGCGCCCAATGCTGACCCGCCGAACGAAGACGACGCAATACATAGACACCACGTAAGGACCATCCGCACTGTTCTCCAATGTCCGCCAGGACGAGGTCAACGGGGATTTGTATTCCGCCATATGCCGATGTGCTCACAACCAACCATGCAGACCCGTTGCGTCGCACGACACGGTGAAGTTCATTCAAGATTCCCTTCATATCCCAAAAATACGAAGCAATCATGCCTGGAATTCGCTTGCTCCACAGTTGCTTCTTCTTCACCTCGGATAAGACCGGTTCCAGTAGAGGAGACGCAGCTGTACTCGCAAATGTCCTCTCGACCTGAACATGGGACCGAAGGGTCTTCAATCGAATTCGTCGCAGCTCATCATTTGACGACACATATCCGCCCGCGAAAAGTTCAGGCCTGTACACGTCGCTATAGTCAAATGAATTCAAATATGGCGGCGAAGTTACAACCAGATCGTGTGAATTCGCAGCGATTCTTCTAAGTTCCACCTTCGCGTCTCCAAGAATTACCGTAGGGAGCGAACCGTCTAAATGATCGGAATTCAAATCATCGGTTACCTGCTGCGCGATCTTTACAAACACTGTTCGAAAGTCGCTTGAAGAACATCCCGATTCCTTCCAACCCTTTTTGTAGCGCACGCACTTGCCGTCACGCCGTACGTTCGATGACTCCATCAGAGCTGACAACGCTGCCACCTTCATCGCCGTTTTCCACGAAGCGGTCGACGCGTCGATCACTGAGCGCAAAGCGGTATATCCGCGCAGGACACTTCTATTGAAGATCCATTTGTCTGCACCGGCGTCTTCGGTAAATGTGGAAAGGCCCTCAAGAGAAGAGCGCTCTTCGTGGCAACGTCCGCGCTGTATTTCCTCCCTCCACCTCACAAGCGCGTCAGCATCAGACATCCACGGATGGCATTTCGCGCGAGCGACATCCACCAAGAAAGGATTCACCTCAATCCCAGTGGCGCTGCACCCTTGACGAGCTGCTTCCACAACCGTGGTTCCACTTCCCGAAAACGGATCAAGAATCCGTGGTCGTTTCGAATTCGCTTCTGAGATAGCAATTCTCACAAGCTCGGCCGAAAAGCCTTCCTTGAATTCAAACCAGCGATGCCGTGGAAGAAGTCTGTTGAGCACAAAACTGGAAAGATCTCCTGCATAACCATGCACGTCCTCCGCGATCAGATTCATCTCTTTGCCTTTCGTTTGCGGAGCGGTTTCCCCACGGTGCCCAACTGCTTAGATGTGCTTTTCGCCTCAGAAACGGCAAGTTGACTGGGCGTTTCACTCTCCAGCCAAACAACCTCAGGTGCCTCACAGCGAACATGCATGCAATTCCTGTTAGGCATGTCCACGGCAGCATCGGACGCGGGTCGTGCATCGTAAACAACAACTGTTCCACTCACAAGCCGCTCATCGTTGTCCAAATACTTGCCGATCTGCTTTATGCCCACCAGAATCTGAGTTCCGTCATACGTGGTTCCATTTTCGTTTTCCCCCATCCACTTCACTTCCACGACATAATCACCGTAGCCGGTCATAACGGTGATATCCGTAGCATCCTGACCAAAACCACGCGTCTCGGAATAGATGCGCAATTTGTCTACGACATAGTGTCTAAGCCAAGTCAAAAGGGATCGTTGAAATATCCTTTCCGTGTTCTCTGGCTTTGCCACCAGAACCCGCTTTTGCTTGTCGGCCCAGAACTTCAGACCGGTTTCCCGCGCAATCTCCTGCCCTGCGTGATCGCGAATCAATTGCCGCATCTGCCTAGTTGGTCGATAGTACGAAATGCCAGCCGGCGGTAACTTGGTTTGATCGCTCACATCCCGTTCCCCGATCAGATCGCCGGCCAGAACAACATATATATAGGTACCGTGGATCAGAAGCTCCAGACTGCTGCCCTGCTTGGTCCTGGCTAAAGCGGCAGAAAGCGTCGGTAACCCAGGGCCTGTTGCCACCACATTTCCTCTGAGATCCAAGCTGACAACTGACGGTTGAGTGCTTGTAGCTGCTAACAAATGAGAGACAGCGCACTTCTTGGAACCCTTCGCACTTTTGTCAAGCGATAACGTGTAATGCTTCCCCAACAATGTTCCCGTGCTCGCCTTTATGAGCGACTCGCATCGATCTATCCAAGTCTTCACTTCATCACGAGTAAGCTGAAGCCGTGCGGCAATGACTATTTCGTCCGATTGAAGGACTTCGGAAAGCACTCGCACCTGGTCTGGGAGAAGGCTATTCATTCGCAACTCCCGGAGCAGTGGGATGACCTGCTCTTGAATAGCGGTCCAAGTAATCGAAATAGTACTCAGCAACTACGCTACGCGTGCTCAGTTCAGGCGAAGTCGGCAATGCTTGGCGGATAAGTTTCAGGAGATATGCAGAAGAGCTCAACGATACCCGTTGCGGCTTGAGCCGCTTGCCGTAGCCCTCTGGACGGCTATTCAAGAAAGTGGGTTCCGCATATACCAACGGCACAAGACGGTCCCACCCAATCCTGTTTACGTGAAGCGCAACAGTTTCTGCAACAAAGCTTCTCTCAGACAGTACGGGATGCGACCGGACTACGAGGGCCCATCGTTCTCCAGATATGCTGAGTGAATACCCCGAGGCAATATTCCCATTGGCCCGTCGAACCAGCGACGTGATCCGGGCCAATCCCCGGAATGCCAGTGAATCTACGGCGCTCTGTATAGAAGGATCATAAGGGCCGTGCAAGAAGGTGTAGTGTCCGACTGAAGGCGGCAAGAGATTGTAGATGATCGCTAAAGAGTCCATCAGGTAAATAAACTTCTGCAGCTGAATTCGGCTCAAGGACCGCTCATACGGAACCGCTGCGCCAAGGGCCAATCCAACGTCGCGCATTCGCACCAATACTGCTGTGGTCTCCGAGCTCATCCCGTGACCTTTCGCGCAAGTTGACGAAGTCGTGGTAGCGCCCCTTGTTGTACTGAAGTCAACTGCCCTATTTCAAGGAGATTGACTACACGACTTTTCCGCTCCGAGTTCGGTACACTCGCCATCATTCGGCTAGCTAGACCTGCCTCTTGGACGTTCGCGCTCAGAATGACTGAATGCCGGCGGTCTGCGAAAGCCTGGAACATCTTTGCCACATTGTCTACGTAGCTAACATCTAGAGCATTCTCGGGAGTCTCGCAGATGAATGAACTTGGAAAGCCACTCATCTCAGAGGCCAAATCTAAAATGGCCATTCTAAAGGCTATGTCAAGAAAGAAACGCTGAGCTTCGGAACACGAGTCAGCGGTAGGCCGGGCCGCCCCATTGAATTCCGGAATAAAGGCAGTGAGATCCAGCAACCGATCTGGATCCTTCTCCGGAACTAATTGACAAGGAATTCCCAGGAACGCGCTAGCGTAACGTTCGTACGACCCCTTCAATGTCGTCATTCTCTGCGCTACCGCCCTGAGGAAACTGTTGTACTCGCTCTCAAGCTCAGCCTGCAGATTTTTGACCTGAATCGCGAGCTCGGCTTCGTCATGCTCAAGCGCGTCCTTTCGTCGTTGCAGGTCTTCACGTGTCGTTGTGGCCAATGCGGTGTCCGGAATCATCATGATCGGCTGGGTAAAGCGAATGGCGTTCACCTGCGCCTGGAGCGCATCTTCTGCATCGCGAACTTGCAAGAAGTTTTGTTGCAGAATTCGATGTGCCTCTTCATTGGCCTGAAGGGCGTTTGTTTTCTCGGACAGCTGTGATCGTACGCTTGATAGCTCGGGACTTTCGGTTTCGCTTCGGTCCGACCCACATAGGACACATTGCTGCGCCCGCTGATAGTGCCGAGCAGCAGCCTGCAATTCCTTTTGCCTCGTTCCGCAGCATGGACAGATTCCGTTCTCCAGCAACTTGTAAACAGCGAGATTGCTTTCGCGCTCTTCCGTATCCAGCAGAGAAGCTACTACATCGGCTTCAGCCTGGTCGGCGGCCCGCTGGAGTTCGTCCACTTCATTGGCTAGCTGAGATATTATTCGCGCAACGGACTGCATCTGTTCGGCAGCATCCACCCGTCTCTTGGAGGCAACCGCTAGTTCCTTGAGTAGTTCCGGGAGCCGAAGCGCATCTGCATTCTGGGAGTCCTTTTCAGGCAACTCGATTTCATCGAAATCTTCATCTTCCTCGTCAAGAATGTTTATCAATGCCTGCTTTGCGTGCTCAAGCTGAACGTGATAATGCCTCTTCCGACTATCGAGTTTCTTCAGTTGATCCCGACGCGACCGGAAGTGTTGCTCTTCTGCCAGATCTCTATTCAGCAACATTAATATACGAGTCTGGGCATTCGTATCCCACGCTAGAAGCCGCCGACTCTCAGGAAGATACATCAGCCGGTGCACCATGAAGGCGAAGTCTTCTTGATTTGCATATCCCCCAAAATCGCGCAACACAGAGTTCAATGCGCGCTCTGCAGCCTCTCGGTTGTCGATCCATGTCGGAAATGCTGTGCTTGACCGGAACGCTTCAACTTGTGAGCTCGTCAAATCGCGTCGGACGTGCACCCGCTCCTTTCCCAAGCTAAATGAGACGGTTACACGTGCAGCGCGGAGCTGCTTTGCGTTGAGACGGGACCGAAAATAGGCATGGCCCCACCGCAATCGCTTGTCCTCTTCTATCTCTTCAGATACGCCTCCGGTTAGCGCGTAAATGAGTGCCTGCATGAGCGTCGTCTTTCCCAACCCGTTTCCACCCAGGATCACGCTCACGCCGCTCCGCGCCGTCAATTCGACATCCCCGCGAAAGATGGGCTGAAAACCCGCCACAGTCATTGCCGTGACCCTTGGCAATACTAGTGTTGTTCCAGATAACCCGTGAGAAGGCAAGGACTTACTCCCCGTCGAAAGGTTTCGCAGTGGCCAGAAGATGATTGCTCAATGCGTTCGTGATTATATACCACGTGCCTGTAAGTCTTTCTTCCGTCGAGGGTTGCGGCCGGAGCCCAAACCGGCATCGTTGAACGGCATCCTGCGCACCGGAAATTTGGCCACCCTTACGGATCATAATCTCTTCCAAAACGAAAAAGGGGCGGTATACGCGTGCTGCGGTACCGCTGCATCAGGCGTGCGGAACTGAAGGCGGTCGCGATTCGCCTGTCGGGCATTATGCTCTCGTTGTATCACTTCCGGATTTGCCTGAAGGCGAAAAGTCTGCATATAGGAAAATTTTCCTTTACAAGCTATTTCCTATATGTGAAAATGTTGTCATGTTCGGATCTGAATCTGCTCAAATAACCGAAGCATCGATAATGCAAGCTCTTACGGACCAGGTACCGTTCGCGCAGCTTCCGGGCATTCGGGTCACTAATATCGCGGAAAGTCGCCCTTTTGACGTCCTGTTCGATCTTGAGTCAGGAGAGAACAAAGTTCGAGTCTACGCGGAGATCAAGCAGTCAATCAGTCCCCGACAACTGGAAGATATCGCTCCATGGATCGCCCGTCTCAAGGCCATTGAGAAAGATGCTGCTTTTGCCATCGTCTCCCCCGCGCTCTCACAGCAGGCGCAGGCCTTCTGCATTGAAGCAGGCATTGATTTCCTTGATCTCGCCGGCAATATCTCCATCAATGTCCCGGGGAAATTCGTCCTACAGAGAACTGGCCAGCGCAGTAAGGTTGTCGTTGAAGCATCGGACGGACCTCGCGAGGTAAATGTCTTTTCCGGACGGTTTTCGCGCGTTGTTCGAGTGCTCCTTCAAAAGCCTCGCGAGTGGACGCTGAGCGAAATCGCCCAGGAACTCGAAAATGAGTCCCGCGACAACTCTCTTCTCACCGGCGCCGATCGGAATGCAGGTCTGTTTGTCGTGAGCCTCGGCACCATCTCGAAGGCTCTTCGCACGCTAGAAGACCAGCTTTGGATTCGCCGACGTGGTACGTCCGCGCTGGTCCCTGAGCCCAAGCGCCTCCTGCTAACCTGGGCCGCGAAATACCGCGAACGCTATCGCTCGCGCTTGCGCGACAGCATTACCTACCCAAATCCCTTCGGGCAAGATCTGACTGCGATCAGCAATGCTCTTGAAGCTTTTGCGATTCCCGGGTTCGCCTTCACTGGCCCAGCGGCTGCAAATGTCAGCGCGCCTTTCATCGATCTCGATACGATAGACGTGTATCTGTCTGAGCCTAAACAGACTGAAAAGCTCAAAGATCTTGCGAACCGTAAGGCAGATGGACCGCCGCTTCGATTCCTGGAACCATACGACCTCGGCGTATTCATGTATGCCAGACGCTCCGATAGGATTCCAACCGTCTCCGACGTGCAGGCTTACCTCGATCTGATTGCACGCGGAGGGCGCGACCAAAAGCAGGCAGATTACCTGTTCGAAAAGGCAATTGAGCCCATGTGGAAGACGGCATGATTCCCGAACCGCAGAAAACGTATCTCCTGGAACTGCTTGCAGCGCTCGGGCCTGCTGCGGACGAATTTGTCCTCGTGGGCGGTCAGGCGCTGAAATTTGTGCTCGGCAAGGCCAGAGCCACAAAGGATTTCGACTTTCTCCTTGATGCAATTTCACTTCGCGAGAAGCCGGCAAATATCGGGGAAAAGCTAGCTGCTCTCGGATATACAGTCGCGCCGGAATCGCGTAATTTCCAGTTTCAGAAGCCAATCCCGGGTACGAACGAAGTCATGCGCGTCGAATTCATGGCGCCGCACGAACTCAAACGAGCCAACAACTTCAGAGTCGACATCGAAAAGGACCTGCACGCTCGGGAATGCCTCGGGGGCACCATCGCGATCCACGAATCGAGTATCCATGAGGTGCAGGGTGCACTGCCAGACGGGACACCCGCGCGCGCCAGCCTTCGCGTCACGCGGTCCCACGCACTTGTGTTCCTCAAGCTGCTCGCCCTTGATGACCGATACGAGAATTTGCGCGGACCGGATCACGCGGAACATGATCGCAACGAAGCCAGGATCCATGCGGCGGATATCATCGCAATTCTGAATGCGGCCATAGATGTCCTCGCGTTTCGAGAATCGTTCTATGGTCAATTCACGAGCGATCCGATGCTCGGTATACGGGTCGTGGAGCTTATGCGCATGTACTTCCGCGAAGACACCAGCCCCGGGATGCTCCTTTACGAGGAATCGCTGCGTTCCGGTGGTCCGGTTGATCGCGAAACCAGAGCACTGTTGGCGGCCGAACTACGCCGCGCATTCAGGATGGTGACAGAGATTCAGCCATCCGAAGCTTTTACTGCGCTGTACTCCGCCGTGGGCGATGTCTGCAACCTTGAGCAGCGCCGAGGGCTTGCGGAGGACTTTCTCCGCGGCCTGGAGAATGCCGGAGTCAATGTTAGCTCCGAACAGGCGATTCAGTTCCTTCCCGGAGAGGTCTTCGGCGGAGCATATGCTAAAGGTCAGGTATTCCAGACGAGCGCGCATCAGGAATTCCAGAAGCTTAGAGAAGGCGAGAAAGCGCTTCTGAAGAGCTACTGGAAGCTGCGATCTGCCGTACTGTTCACCGATCAAGAATTCATATCGCGGTTTGGAAGGATCATGAAATAGGCCCCAACTATGCGCGCAGATGACCTTCAACAAAACGTCACCGTATATGGTTCGCTATTTCCGGAACCCGTCCAGGTCATCGTCGCCGTTCCTCTCGGCAACTCAGTAAAACTGGTCGGCAAAGGTCTCCGTTCCAATCGGGTCTACGAGCCAATCCTCAGCCCAGAGCAGATCGACCAGCTTCAGGCCTCACCGGCCCGGGAGCCCTTCGATGGCGACGCTGCCAAGTTTCGCCTTGGCATTGAGGCCATGCGTCTGGGCCTGGCGTATGAGTACGATCCCTATTTCGCCCTCTCTATCGCCCGTGTCGACCCTCTGCCTCACCAGTTGGAGGCAGTCTACGACTACTTCATCAAACTGCCTCGCATCCGATTCCTGCTCGCCGACGACCCTGGAGCCGGCAAAACGATCATGGCGGGCCTGCTCATCAAGGAGCTGAAGATTCGCGGTCTGGTAAAGCGCACGCTGATCGTGACGCCGGCGAACCTCTCCTTCCAGTGGCAGCGAGAACTTAAAGATAAGTTTCGCGAGAGCTTTGAGGTAGTCCGAAGCGATGTGCTTCGGGCCAACTACGGCATGAATCCCTGGCAGGAAAAGAACCAGGTCATCACATCGGTGTCGTGGGTATCACGGATTGAGGATGCCAAAGAGTCCTTGCTGCGCAGCCACTGGGACCTAATCATCGTGGACGAAGCTCACAAAATGAGCGCGTATAGCGCGGATAAGAAGACCCTTGCTTACCAACTCGGCGAATCGCTGTCGCAGATGACGGATCATTTCCTGCTTATGACAGCAACTCCGCACAAGGGCGATCCGGAAAACTTCTGTCTTTTCCTGTCACTCCTTGACAAGGATGTCTATGGGAACGTGAAAAGCCTGGAAAAGGCAATGGAAGAGCACGAGGCGCCGTTTTATCTTCGCCGCCTCAAGGAAGCACTAGTTACTTTTCCCGATCCCGACACCGGGCTAGTGAAGGCACTTTTTACCGAACGCAAGGTCCGGACCACTCCATTTCAGATCAGTGATAGGGAACTCGACCTCTACGACCAGCTCACACAATACGTCGAGGATCAGTCCATCAAGGCGGCCCGAGAGGATTCGGCGCGGGCACGGGCCGTTGGGTTCACGATGGCGATGCTCCAGCGCCGCTTTGCCTCCAGCATCTATGCCGTGCGCAGAACGCTTGAACGGATGAAGGAGAAGCGCGAAAAGATCCTCGAGGATCCGGCTAAATTCCGGCAGGAACAGATCAATCGTCGTCTTCCGGAAGATTTCGATGACTTGCCTGACGAAGAACAGCAAGAGATCCTGGGCGAACTCGAATCAACCGTTATTTCTTACGATCCGAATGATCTACGCTCAGAAATTACTGAACTCGACAAGCTGATTCGTGAAGCCAAGGTTTTGGAACGCGCGGAAGCCGAGGTGAAGATCAGGCGACTAAAAACGCTTCTCGTTGATGAGGGAATTTTCTCGGATCCGTCGATGAAGCTTCTGATATTTACGGAGCATAAGGACACGCTGGATTTTCTCGTCGGCGACGGTCGCGATGGCCGCCCGCTTGGCAAGCTTCGCGAATGGGGCTTATCGGTTACGCAGATTCATGGCGGAATGAAGATCGGTGACCGTGACACGCCCGGCACTCGCATCTACGCCGAGCGCGAGTTCCGTGAATCCTGTCAGGTTCTGGTTGCAACGGAAGCTGCCGGCGAAGGTATCAACCTTCAGTTTTGCTGGTTGATGATCAACTATGACATCCCGTGGAACCCGATTCGCCTTGAACAGCGCATGGGACGCATCCACCGCTACGGCCAGGAAAAAGACTGCCTCATCTTCAACTTCGTCACCACCAACACCCGCGAAGGCCGAGTTCTCGGAAAGCTCTTCGAGCGCATTGAAGAAATCGAGAAAGCTCTCGATCCCAAGCGCACGGGAAAGGTCTTCAATGTTCTCGGGGAAGTTTTCCCGGGCAATCAACTCGAAAAGATGCTGCGCGACATGTACGCGCGCAACCAGATGACAGAAGACCTGATCAAGCAGCGCATTATCGAGCAGGTGGACGTTGATCACTTCCGGAGCATCACCAATTCGACGCTCGAAGGACTTGCCAAGCGCGAACTCAATCTTTCCGCCATCGTCGGCAAGTCGGCCGAGGCCCGCGAGCGTCGGCTGGTCCCCGAGGTGATTGAAGGCTTCTTCCTTGAAGCAGCCCCAATCACGGGCCTCGCGGTTAACGAGCAAGGAAAAGGGCAACATACGTATAGCACGCCGCGTGTGCCGCGCCATCTGTGGCCGATTGGCGAACAGCTTGAGCCACGATTCGGTAGGCTCGGCCGTGAATACAAGCAATTTGTTTTTGACAAAGAGGTCCTTAAGCGTACGCCCACAGCCGAGTGGGTCACGCCTGGGCATCCGCTATTTGAAACCGTTCGAGAGAGCCTGACGGAGTCGGTGCGTGGCGAGCTTGAGAAAGGTGCTGTATTTTTTGACGTACATCGCAGCGCGCCTGCCCGGCTAAGCGTCTACTCCGCGGCCATTCGCGACGGTCTGGGCAATGTTCTTCATCGACGGCTCTTCATTGTTCAGGAAGAGTTCGACGGCACGCTGTCTCTTCGTCAGCCGACACTATTCCTGGATCTGGTCCCAGCGCCTGTTGGTACTGCCGTCCCCGAATCGCCCGGTAAGGACCGCAACGCGATCGAGCACTTCCTGGTCGAGCGGGCACTAGTCCCGTTCCTGACCGAGGTTGCCGCCGGTCGTGAAAAGGAGACC
>Ga0302140_10003728_pt1 | contig 19514 bp, 9 predicted proteins | sample I_Bog_E1_1_FD_202095 | JGI IMG/M metagenome (GOLD analysis project Ga0302140, IMG submission 202095) | Peat permafrost microbial communities from Stordalen Mire near Abisko, Sweden - I_Bog_E1_1 | ecosystem: Environmental > Terrestrial > Soil > Wetlands > Peat | place: Sweden: Abisko, Stordalen... | reverse complement strand
ACATATTCGTTAGACTATTACCAACTGCTTCACGTAATTTTTGTCTATACTCCCTCACTGTAGACTTTCCATGTTGTGTGAATGCAATAAAAGCCTTATTCAACGCAACAGAAGTCGTATATACCCACTCGTAGCTTATATTAATTGCATTGATGTCATGAAATAGAATAAAACCATAAAATGGAATCATGCTTCGTATTATATTAAGTGATAAAATGTGCCAACCCCCCTCGTCATATGACGATAACGCATTTATCATAGAATCGCCTTTTTCCAAATCGGAATCACATGGAAACCATGTTGCAATAGTGCCTATGATTGCCTTTGATAACGATACATTGGCATTCCGTAAGAACCACGCGCCCACATTATATATTCTCTTCATCTGTGTTTTGGCAGACATGCTATTCACTACATTTCCTGCCACATTCTCTCCATATGAATTAAGGACTTGAACTTTTAATTTGGTATGCAAATCACTTTTCTTCGTCACTGTGGTCGCAAGCCCCCGCCTATTCTTCAAAAAATTTCTGTAAACAATTGGCAAAATTTCACTATATTCTTGATCGGTTGCGTTGATGTAATCAAACACATTGATATATAGATGTAACATAATTTCGTAGCGTAATTCCGCATTTCTATTCAGAGTATGGTGCACGAAATTTTGCAGGTCATTCATAATTCGTTCCTTTTCCTTGATATAAATCAGATATCTATATGTTTCATTTGGTTCATCCTCATTTAGAGGAGTTTCAGACTCGATATAACGTAACCATGGTTTGCGTTGAACCCAACTGAGAGACAATAACCATGGAATCAGGGTCATATTGAGATACACGATAATTTCGGGCGATGAAAACAATGATGAACGATTACGGACACCAATTATTTCGGCGTTATCCATGTCGTATACTTGCATATCGTTATTTGCAACATAATCATCGATAAAGAATTTAAAATCCCCCTCGTATGTAGTATTTGTTTCTCCAAACTGTTCTGTGAGTGTTGCCTGAAAAGGATCATGCTCATGATTATACGCATATTTCGTCGTACGTGCACCATTAAAAAATATATCGTCGTCTTTAAATCGGTACGGAAAGTGGATATCAACTCCATTCATTAACTTTGATATGATTGTCTCACCATTTTTACCATATTGCAATTCGGATATCATTTGTGCGGTATTATCCATCCATTCATCCCTTTCAGTGTCTTTGAGATTCCCGTCTCGTACAACATCGTCATGCACGCAATTGATATAGCTCGCTATGATCCTGTATTCCATCATAACATCGTCTTCACATAATGGGATAAGTGATGCAATGACGAATTTAGACACCATCAGATTTTGTTTGACATTAATTTTTTGGTACGAGTCGAGACGTGATATCAACGTTCGTTTGGACTCATAAGGTACTTCGGGATTAAATATGGAGTCAAGAATAATTTGTATATCGTTTTGTTGAGATGGCATCTCGTACCTCGATGGATTTTTGAATCTGTCATCTTCCTCCGTCTGACCGTCATCAACCTCTATTCTTTGTCTGGATGATTTATCTCTGTGTGTTTCCTTTTTGGGTGGTTCATTTTTGGGTGGTTCCTTTTTGTGTGTTTCCTTTTTGGATGTTTCCTTTTTGGGTGGTGGGATTAGATTTCCTTTATTGTCATATTCAATTTCCGTCACTTGTAATATACTCTGAAATTCATCATTTACTTTACTGAGTATATCTCTCATCATCTCCTTATTGTGTATATTTGGCACCCTGAGCGAATCAATTGAAGTTCTTATGGCTTGAGTCTTGAGTGAGGGATTGAGAAATACATCAATTCTTTCGCCAGGGAGACCATTTGATTGACAGACACCAAGAATGTTGTTTGATTTCGCAAGGATATTTTGAGCCACATTGAATAAAGGAGTGATGATATCCTTGATGGCAATATCGTGATGATCCTGAGCATATGCAATGATACACTTTTGAAACAGACTTATGGCTATTTTGGAGGCACTCGCTATATTTGGTGTCGTTGTCTCCGTATCCATGTTCCCATCGAGAGAATAACCGATAGTAAGGTCAATAAACTTATCAATCCCTGTTGAAAAGGCATAGTCGATATATTCTTGCTCTAATGTGGATGATGCCCCGAGCACATAATTCCATAGTCCATCAATCATTTTTCGTTTGACTCCTTTCACACCGAAAAGTGTTTCATTGACCATCATATTATGTTTATCTTCTGCCCTCCATAATGGGTCGTATATTCCGCTTTGTACTGCTGCCCTCCTCTCTTGGGCTGCTTCTTCATTCATCTTTGAATCATGTTTCATGTAGTTGGAAAACAATGTGATTGTCAATTTAATCACTGTGTACAAGAGCTTTGTCATATCAGGAGAACCCACTATGGTATTTAATGCATCCGTGGATAAATTTGGTGTAGTGAGATGATATGGTTGGGTTTGCATTGTCTTTCTCTTGGGTTGTGCTTGATTTGGGTCCGGAAATACACCACACACCGTATCACCTCTTTTAAATGGAAATTTACCGTTATTGATCATACTAACCAACCCGCTGATGATGCATACAGGTTCTTCTCCGTCATCTGTTTTGCATATTCCTCTGTATGCCACATCGTCTTGTATATCACCTAACCTCTGTCGCTTGGTCATGAATGGCATTCCGTTCAAACAACTTCGGACAACTGGGACATTATTTTCAGTTTGAAATAAACCATCTGCTCTTTCGATAAGTATTTCGCCGCTATAAGATTGATTTCCCTCTTTATTTTCCATTGGTTTGTATGGAATCCAGTATCGTTTTCTATCGTGTTGGATATTGCGTTGTTCGAGAATGACTTGTTTGTATGCACCGCGACAGTTAATAGATGCCACTGCCTGTAAACTGGTATTCCCAGGTTGCATGTGGATAATTATTTGTGGGAAATTATTTTTTTGGTGTTTTTAAAATGTGTTGCTGTTGGGTATAAAATGTTATTTTCTTGTGCTCGGCCTACCAATCCACACCGGGCACACCGGGCACGTCTCGTAGCGCCAATCGTTGCTTCGAGAGCAGACTCCTCGAGCTCTTGCGGGGGTTCTTTGGGTTGGGTAGCGCTTCAGGTGGAATATACTCTTCAACATCTCCTCCCTGCTGTGAACTAAGTTCTTCTTCTTCATCCTGTATATCCATTGCTATTTGACGCCTCTGTTCTCTGGACGTATTAGCGATCATTTTTACCTCTTCCTCCCTGTGTTGAATTTCTTCTGGTGACCGATCTTCTTCTACAAATCTCACTTGACCCATGCGCTGACGTCCTGTTGTTTCTGCCGTGGTAACACCAAATTCTTCCCCGGCAGAAATATTGAACGCATCCGGAACTTCATGAAGTAGATTCACTTTAGATAACCCATGTGGGGTTCCATAAAACATAAGGGGCATCCCTCCTGTGTCGGCTCGAATCATACCTGGATTTAGTGCCGACTCATTATATCTCATTCGATCTTCTGGTGAAAGTGATTCCCTAAAAATGTCCTCGGTGCTCTTAGATGTGGATGACCTAGGTCCTTGTGAAAATGTTCCCCTAAAAATGTCATCGGTGCTCTCTGTGGATGACCTAGGTCCTTGTGCAGATGTCGGGATACCTCCCCCTTGATTTTCCTCTTCAGTAGGTCGTGAATCCCATATTCCCTCGCTACTAAATGACATACGTCCTTGTAAAAATAAATCCCTTGCTGACGGACTTGAAAATGGCATAGAGTGTGCTGGTGTCGAACTCGCGAGACTTCTTGTACCTCCCCTACTACTAGATGGCGCATGTGCAAATGTCGGGATACCTCCCCCTTGATTTTCCTCTTCAGTAGATTGTGGATCCCCCCATGATGTTGTACTTCTCTCGTTACTAAATGACATAGATTGTACTGGTGCCGAACTCGCGAGAATTGGTTCTTTCTTGCTGCTAAATGATACACCTTTCCCTTGTACCGGACCTCCTTTTGGATCTTTCCCGCTACTAGATGATGGACCTCCTTTTGGATCTTTCCCGCTACTAGATGACGGACCTCCTTTTGGATCTTTCCCAGTAGTAGCTTGTGATATTTCTTCCTCTTGTTCTGTGCCATCATCAACTGCACCTTCTCTGAATATAAGCTCCTTCCACATTCTAACATCGCTATCTTTAATCTTCGTTATTCTGTTGTATTCTGATTTCTTTTCCTCTCTTTTTGCTGCATCAATGTATGTAAGAAACTCGTCCATTTGCTTAATGTCGTTCAGATCGTATTTGAGTAGATTAAGTCGACGTGAGATTTGGTTTACCGCAGCCGGTCCACTAGCACGATCCCGCAATTCTGGAATAAGACCAACTAACATTTCAATGCGTTTGAGAACAGATATATGCATAAGAGAAGATATCGACAACCATCGATTATGTGTTGCGTGTATATTTAAGTTTGGGTTTCTTTTCTTTCTTAGAAGCCCAACTGTGATAGAGATAAGTTCTTCGCGTGCCTCAATTGGATACATAAAAACACAAAATATAATATTTGAAACAGTCTTGGATGATTCACTAGACAACCCTTTGCATTTAAATGATGATTCTGTTATATTCATATCTCTGCCATATATTTTCGTGATATCTTTAAGTAAATCTTCCATATAACAGCCGGTGGTTTTAATCATGGCATGGATTGGTTTAAATGTATCCTCATTTACTTGTTGTACCATTTTTAGATACACAGCCCCTGTGTATCCATCGTCCATGTCTGGGATCAGCAAAACTTTCTCTGTTATGATTAAATGTTGAAATGTTGGAAAATATTTTGGCGGACAATTAAGAGCAGACGCAATGAAAAAGATGAGTTGACTCTTTTTGTATGATGGCGTATTGAGAAATTGTACCACATTCGTGGCATCTTTCAATATTGTTACTTGACGACACGCGTCCGTATACGCCGTCTGAAATGTTTCGGTGTCCGCTCCTGATGTTTCTCCTTTATACATTTTAAATAACCTCGTCATCTGTGACACAATTGTCGTCGCCAAATGGTTCATAGATTGGCTGAATGCTGTAAATAATTGTATCTTATCCTTTCCATATGACTTTGGTATTGTACTTGAATAACCATCTTGTATAGTAATCGTGAAAAACCAAAGGTGTGTGAAAATTTCTTTTGCATCATACAATATTCGTCTATCATCGATTTTGATCCACGGGACGTCCAAATTAGTTATTTGCTCATTGACATCCATAACAACGAGCTGCATAGGTTTGTTGGTCATAATTAGAGAATATGCTGTCCTTATTACCCCTTGGCTCTCCTTTATCGACATAATACCACTTTCAGGCCGTTTGTTATACGTTGCATAATCGAACTTAATGTGGGTATCAAACGGCGGTACAACTGCGTCTGCGTCATCCTCGTCCATCATCATAATTGATACATTTGTATCTTCGAGTACATCTACAAATTGAGGTTCTGTCTGTTGTTGCGTTTCCTCTGCTACAGATCGAACTCCTCGCCGTTTGGATGCTGATTTCACTGCAGATGTTGCAACTTGTTGCGATGGTGTCAAACTGCGCACTGTTTTCACTCCAGATGTTGCAACTTGTTGCGATGGTGTCGAACCGGGTACTTGTTTCAAACTGGATACTGGTTTCGTTGTAGATGTTCCAAATTGTTGCGATGGTGTCGAACCGAGTACTGGTTTCAAAATGGCTACTGGTTTCGTTGTAGATGTTCCAGACTGTTGCGATCGTGTCGATACTGATTTCACTGATTTCGCTGCTGGTGTTTGAAATATTGGTTTTCTCAATGGTTCTTCTTCCTTTCTCATTTCTGTCTGTGATTGAAATTTTCCTCCTGTCGTCCTTATTGATGTTGTTCTTCTAGGTGGGGTTGGAGAATATTCTTCTTCTTCTCCTTCTTCATCATCAAATCGACGTCCTCCTGATGCCATTATTGGAAAAACTTCTTCTTCTTCTTCTCCTTCTTCTTCTTCATCATCAAATCGACGTCCTCCTGATGCCATTATTGGAAAAACTTCTTCTTCTTCTTCTCCTTCTTCTTCTTCATCATCAAATCGACGTCCTCCTGATGCCATTATTGGTGTTGCCGCTGATTCAACTCGAATTTCTGATGTTCGTGGTTTTTTCGAACCCAGTGCTTCCTTATTAAGTCTTGCTTGTTCCGATTTGATTAATTCCTTCTCTTCTATTTGTCGTTGTGTTTCTTCACGTTGCCTATTTAGTAATCGTCGTTGTTCGATTTTTTCAAATTCAAGTGTTTGTAGTTTTAAAGCCGATTCCATATCTTCTTGTTGTTTTATGGGTTCTTGCGGCTTCTTAATAGATTTCCGTCTATTGGTCTCTTGTTGTTGTTTGGATTCTTCAAACGCTCTTGCTTCTTCTTCCTCTTCAATTCGCTTCCGTGTTAGCTCCTCTTCATTATCTTTTTCACGTTGCTGTCTTTCTTTCCGTTTTTCATCCAACTCACCTTGTATTTTGCGAGGGTTTTTACCAAAAGCGACATTCGATTGGGGTTGTGGTTTATCCTCTTGTTGTTTTTGAAATTCATTGTCAGCTTTCGTTTTTTTCTTGGCAGATTCTTGACGTATTCTATTTGATTGTTCTTGATGCTCAGCTTCTTCTCGTTTGGGTGCCTCATTTTTTTCCTCTAATACCTTTTTCCTTTGTGCCAATTCCTCTTGTTGTTTTTGAAATTCATTGTCAGCTTTCGTTTTTTTCTTGGCAGATTCTTGACGATTTCTATTTAATTGTTCTTGATACTCAGCTTCTTCTCGTTTCTTGAGTGCCTCAATTTTTTCCTCTAATACCTTTTTCTTTCGTGCCAATTCCTCTTGTTGTTCTTTGGTGGGTTTAGGGGAACTGCGCCCACCCCCCTCATAAATACCTTTGATAAATTCAACGTATTCTTCATCTGGTTTTTGTGGTCGAAGGATCTCGGCTAATTTGTTTTCATCCAATTTGGGTTTTCCATCTGGTTTATCGTCGCCTTTTTTCCCGTGCAATTGAGATAGAAGAATTGAGGCGAGCAGATGTTTTGAATCTGGATCTACAAAGATATCATATTCCTCCCCAGGTGAAGCGTTGCTTTCGGCTGTACCGATGATTTTGGACGACAACGAAGAGAGGAGTTGTATACCCATGTTATGCATTGGAACTAACAATTCTTTCAATATCTTCTTCTTCCCTTCTTCATCGTTGTTTTTCACCTTTGCAATCATGTCATTTATCATATCATATGCAATAACATTGGCTAATCCCTCGTAATGCTTGTCAAATAGTTCATCATCGAGCATGATATTATTATTAAAATGGATTTTATCAATCGGACCATTGTACCGTAAATCCCTAGACGTTTCGGCACCGCTGCTCAAATATTGTTGTGTGTTGAGTACCATTTTAGCACATTGCATAGCGATGGTATGAACAATTCTCCTCATTTGTCTGCTTTGAATGATGGCTAAAAGATCTAATTGTATATTATCAAGAGTGTTCAAATGCAATGGTCTTAATTCCATGACTCTTCTCTCTTTCGACAGATTGCTGCCATACTGAATTCCAATTTGAGGTTGAGTTCTGTCTTTATCTGGAAATATGGTGACAATCACGTCCCCTCTGTGAATGAACTCGAGTCCAGTGTTGGTAGTAGTTGTCAATGCGCTGATAAAACAAACAGGATTTTCACTCGCGATATTGTTGTCATAACTCACGGTTGTTTTACTTAATCCAAGTACTCTTGTCATGTAATATAATTCCGCTATTTCCTGTCTTTCGCTCATTCTAAATGGCATTCCATTGATACAACTTCTGACAACTGGTATGTGAGAATCATATGGGAATAAACCATCCGTTCTTTCGATTAGTACTTCTCCTCTTAACGAAACGTCATCTTGAATTCTAAGAGTAGAATCATATGGTATAGTGAAATTTTGAGTACCGGAAGTATTGAAATTAGCCTCGCTTTGTTTTTGTCTCAAAGGATTTGCACAGTTGATAGATGCCGAAGCTTGTAGACCAACAGTTCCCCGAGTCATGAATTATTTTGTGAATTGTGAATCAACTGGTTATTTTAACAAAAAAGTCTCCATGAATCTTCGTATACATTTCCACCATTAACTTCCTAAGTCTGGTGTGCAAATCCTTATTAGCTAATACCTTCGAAGCGTTTTTTTGGTCCTTGCTATCACTCAATCCAATATCATGCATTATTGTATCACATTTGGAATTTGCCTCGTCCGTATAATCTTTTATTAATTTGGTAAACTCCTTTGGTTTTTTGAACGCGGGATATTGCTCTTCGCATCTTCGCACAAACTCCTGCTCTGTTGAACATCCAATTAAAGAAAAACATAGTCTCGCAATCTCACCCCAAATATTATCCTTGTTTGCCATACTCAAAATTTGTTTCGCAAGAACCCATATACACACACGAAGATTTACATGTAAACCGCATGCTGATATAGTCATACCCGTCACTGGTTTAACTTCAACTGCACTGTCAATTTTTAATGCCTTTGCCCATTTATAACAAGCTAATCTATCGGTATACTCATAACATCGTAAATAACCCGCAACCTTCGATATGATGACTGCATCTGTCATTGTTTCAGTGACTGGCACATTGACTATGTCTGTTTGATTCTTTGATTGACTGAAACTTTCTAAATTAATTAATCGATCACAAGGAGAAATCGTCAAATATCCCAAGAGAGCACCAGAGAATTCGGTTAAAGTCATTTCCGAATATTTAGACGTTCTAAACGTTGCCATAAGTAAGGAAAGTGTAACATCAGACCGAAAAAATGACCTATATTTATCCCGTGACCCTCCAAATATATCTAATCCAAAAACATCACCAATCACGAAATCCTTGTTTTGGATATATTTTATAGGACACGATGATAGACATGTCGATATCACTTTCATCCCCCGAATACTGATTTTGACGTTTGCTCCTTTGCCATCTTTGGTGTTTTTGAGTTGTTCCAAAATTGTGGCATGCGCATCATCAAATTCCTTATGCGTTTTTACAAGGTCGATAAAGTTCACATGCCCATCTTCCATAAACCCTTTTTTCAGTGCATTTAATATTTCTGGTATATTCTGAGCAAACTTATTCATGGTTGCACTCGTTTCATCTGATATGACACCCTTTATTTTACAATCCTCCAGCTGTGCCTTTGAGAACATATTGCGCATAATATGCATATGAGCCAATGCCATCCCAAAGTCAGGCTGTTGAGTTCCTCTTATTCTCGCCATTGCCTCCGCTGTTATATCTGTCATACGATATCGCGAGCTGAAGTATTCCGCAAATATCAAATCAGGATAACCCTCATTGTCGATTTGAAATTTAGACTCGTCTGACAATATGTTGTTTATTTCAGTCAACGCTTTTCTTTCCGCATTGATGTATGTTTGTCTGTCCTCACCGATTTTAGGCAAATTCCCAATATCCAATACATATTGAATATATCTCTCATCTTGAACTTCTGTAGTATGGTATAATCCCAAATCATACAACTTTTTCACCAGAGTTTTAATGTCACCCCCATAACGTAATGTTTCTCTTTTGAGCCTGGGTATAAAGTTTGTTTGGAAGAGTGCACTGAGTTTCACGCTATTTAACAAAGAAAATATTCTTGTTGCATAAACATATGTCATGACATATGCCAATGGAGGAATATTGCCAGGCTGTGGTACTTCGTACTCTTCACCTCTCGCTAACTTGTCTATCTGCTGCCATATTTTTGTTACGTACTCATTTTCATATTTATCAATACACGATACAATTTTCTTTTGAACTGTTCCATTTTCCGTTTCGTTTAAAACGATACCACGCTCGGACACTAACCAGCCTGGAGTATCAAACTGACGTATGTTCATACTGGAATATTCAAACTTAAATGGAATATATTCATTTTCAATAGACATCATAGCCTTAAACACGTCATCATATAATTCTTTTTCTATTGGTGCATCCATTTTACATACACCTGACACAAATATATCCAATCTTGCCCCAGACACCCACCACTCTTGTCTCTTTTCATCATTTAGATCCAATGCTGAAAAGTCGGTGTATGTAAATCCAAATTTTCCGATTTCGGTGTAATCATATATATTCTGAGTCTCATTTGCATTTATTTTCTTTTCAAATAACTGCACGATCTCCCACAATGTTCTTGATTGCTTTACAACATAATGATCATTGTAATCTTTCATCCCATTTGGTAAAGCGAATAAGTTCCGCGCATTTTCGGAGATTGTTTCCATACTGGCTAACGGTATACTGTTAATGGATGCTACGGCCTCGGCAATATTCTCTTTCTTAATTCGAAAGAGACATGTTATGCACTTGATAATTGCATCGTTCAAAATCTTTATATTCTTCCGAATTCTATCAATCGTACCTATGGCTTCCGTGTTATCGATGGCGGGTATGACAGCAGGAGTCAACGCATTCATTGTCACAATGCCAATGAGAGCACTGACACATCTCCCGTACACTTGTGTCACCCTACCCTTATCGCCTTCTTTGAAAAGTAGGATTAATTCAGGAACATTGGGATTGAGTAAGTTAAATCCGGCGGCTGTGATAATAACAGCTTGTGTCTTCGTCAAATTAAGATGATGTGTTTTGAGCTCTTCCTCGGCATCATCCTCTTTCTCTTCTTCCTCGGCATCATCCTCTTTCTCTTCTTCCTCGGCATCATCCTCTTCCTCTAAATTCACATCACCCGTTCGTGGATTCATCCATGTGACTTCCTCTTGTTGCTGTTGTTCTTCCGTTTGTATATGCTTTGATGTTATAGGATCTGTTTTCGGTGGTGGTGGTGGCGGGTTTTCCTTTCCACGTTTTGGCTTCTCAAAATTCGGTGGTGGTGGTGGTGGTGGTGGTGGCGGGTTTTCCTTTCCACGTTTTGGCTTCTCAAATTTAGTCCTTTTAGATGGTTTAAACCCGGAATTGAATTGTCTAGTGTACGTAGGCCTGCCGGAGTTGTCATCATGGAAATATCCAGCAGTGATATCAACAAGAGGAAATTTTGAAGACAGATTACTGTATAAATTGCCATAAGTACTAGGATCGTCTTTGTTTGGTGCTGGAGAGAGGAGAGGAATAGGTATCCGTCGAAGATTTTGAGGAGGATGAATAAAAATATCAAACTCTTTGTTTGATGCAGCATCCGATTGAGCAACTCCAATTATTCGAGAAGCAACATGAGAAGTGAGTAAATACCCAATGTCACGTAACGGAGTAAACATGTCTCTGGCTATGTTCTCCATCTTTGGCCTTTGTTCCATATCTGACAATATTTTCATCTGAATAGCATCCCCCAATGATTCTGCCATAAGCTTTCTCGTGTCTTCGTCTACCACATTATCACTGTTACATATTGCTTTGGTAAAAACATCGCCATATCCAATGATAAATCCATGTGACCCATCGGCATGATCTCTCCTAATCCAACCCTTGACCGTATCAGAAATACCATTGAACTTGACAGTACGGAGAACATATGTTGCTGCATAGGATGCCACCATTTGACATATAGCTCCAAATTCCTTTGTTTTGGCCATCTCCATAAGATATTCGCCATCATCACTACAACTGATATCAGTGAGAGTATGTTCATTGAGTGGTCTGCCTTCCATAGTTCGACGATGAGGGGAGGTGTTGCTGTTGGTAATTTGGGGTTTTCCTCTGGTGATACTGGGAAGAGCAGCAACGATCACATCTCCTCTTTCGATGGGAAATAAGCTGTTATTTTTAGTAGTCATAAGACCAGCAATGACACAAACTAAATCCTCATCGGGTTTGGTGGTGTATTTATTTAAGCCGACCACCCTTAACTTATGTTCCATCTGTTTAAATACTTTGCCAATCTTAACCCTTAACACATTGATTTCATCTTCTGCTTCTTTGTTATCGGGTACGAAGTGGAATGGCATTCCGTTTAAGCAACTTCTCACGATTGGTTTACGAGAGTCGACAGCAAACATACCATCCATTCTTTGAACGAGGATTTCCCCTTGGAGTGCGATTTTATCAGATGGGATGAGGGTGGCTTGATATGGTATTTTTAAGGTGAAACTGGAGGTGTTATTTAGTTTATTTTGAATCATATATTCCTCAGCGCTGATTTGTCGAGAGGCACCGCCGCAATTAATTGATGCAACGGCCTGAAGATCAACAGTGCCATACTCCATAAAAAATTTGTGATTATTCTTTAGCAAAGGGATTCACAGATATACCATGTTGTCTAACATATTTAGAACCACATCCGTCCACTCCATGATGGGTCCTTCCTTGGCTCCAATGTATCTCTCCACTTGTCAATACATGCCCAGAACTTCCTTTTGTACAATACGGAGCAATGGCACAAACGTGATTATCTTCAGGATCCCATGTTCCGATTCTGACAAATCCAAACATATCGCAATATCCCCTCCGTTGAGTTATATCCGGAAGAAGATGATCGTTGCCGCATATCGCAGTTTTCCATTGATCTTGTTGTGCCACGGTCAAATTAAGTGGATCGTCTTGGTCACGACCACCAGCACCACCAGGAAGATTCCGTTGTCCTCTGAATATCGTTTCCAATGTATATCCGTGATTGGGGTCAAAGATTTCAGATTTGAGATCCTCAATGTCAGGAATATCGGGCGGTGGATAAGCTCCAGGGAATTCAAACTCGTTCTCGTCTGTGTTGTAACAAGGGTTTTTACCAGAGGTAAACATGATATCTTTGATATGAACAGGGAATTGCACTGTGCTTGCTCTGCCCTTGGGGACTACATATGGGAGAACATAAATAGAACCGGTTGGAAAATCATTGGTGTTAAAGTTGTCATTGGATAAGCCTCGGATGGACTCATAATTCAAGAATTTGACATTGACACCTTGGACGATACCATCATAAAAGGCATTTCTGGCATTTTTGAGTCTTTTTCTGTCTTTGATGAATGTCCCAGCCCATGAACGAAACCCGGCTTGGAACATGAATGTATTGGAATCATTGGCAATACACCATGATCTTTTAGAAGTAAATGTGTTTCCAAGATCATCACCAGGTGCAACAATGGTCAAATCTTGCATTCTATAAGTACAAAATGGTCTGATAAGGAGGAAATGCAATTCGTGCTCGAGAAAGCCATCAATCATACCGTATCTTACCATGTAAGATTTATTTTCGACACATAAAGCGACATAAGTTTCATCGAAATTCTCTGCTCCTTGTTGTTTAGCAGCAGCTCCCCTAATGGAATCCTCTGTTAATCGGACATAATCATCAACAGTGACATCGAATATCATCCAAGTTCTTCGGCCTTCAGGTGCCATTCCAGGGAAACTATCAAGGATGACTTGTTCCCCTAATCTGCAATATCTCCCAAACGAATTCTCATCTGTCCCGCTTGAATTGAAGTAAGATGGAGCAACCCTGATTTCGATGTCGCCAATTTTTTGGAATGCCCCGTTGTGCATTAATCTATCTACCCCTTCTTGACCGGCTTTGTCATAAGAGTACAAGCTGCTGCTTCCAGAGATGAGCAATGGTCTTTTCTTGGGAGGGATGATACAAACCTTGGGTCTTTTATCCACTCGTTCCATTTCTACTCTGTATTTTTGGATGATATGGGCAATACCAATTTTTCGTTTATTACAAATGGCAAACATTTCAATTTGATCGTCAATGATGCGATAAAGCATGGCTTTGTCATTAAGTAATTCAGCTTGTTTATTAAAGATTTCGCTGGTCACATCGTCTACAAGAGCACGATAAGCTACACTGGAGAGAACATCAAGCATGGAAGAGAGAACTACTCGAACATTGACGAATACCTCATCTTGGCCTTCGGCGACATCAAGAACGTCCATGTCTAATTCAAAGTGCATACCATATCGTTCACTCTTGGAGATTATCTCAGTGACACTTTTTCTGAATGTTCGAGAGGTGCCCCCGGCTGGAACCTGTTGCATAGTGGTGTTATGGAATTCGACAATTTTCATGGTATGTTTGGTGTCATCGGTTAAAACAAGTGGCAAGATATCTTTATTCATCCAATGCACTTCACTCGATAACATGCTGGCGAATAATGTTTGGATTCTAGTAATTAATCTATCGATATCAGCTTTAATAATATAGTCCTTTTGAATACCATTGTTGCTATTACTGGTTCTTTTCTGTTTCATATCATTGAGAAAGGAGGATAGATTAAAATATGCCTCGCTTGCCGAGAGCCCAGGGATGGCGTCAATCGCAAGACCCGCTGGACGATGGTTGAGCATAATGTGTGAGAGGGATAGAAAAACACAAATTTATGGAAAATATCGAGAGAGACCATAATTTTCTGTTGTTGTCATTGACATTCACAATTGTATTGTTATTGATAGTAAGAGCTCGGATATGTGGTTGATGTTGCCTTTATTATGTCCCCCTTCCACTTGTAGAGATATATTTTCTGAATGTGTCCCCTCATATTATGGAACAAGATGTACAGAGTGTCATTATAGGGGCTATCTTGATGAGGATGGAGATTGTCAGTGTTACGAGTCATGGTTCAGTGATAATAAGAGATGTCTTTCTATATATGATAAGCAATATGAAATTGAAGAGTATATTCCCATGAGTTCTATGATCGGTTCATGTGAGCCATTACCAACCTCATTGGGTTGTTATAATGCGGCTAGGGATGGATGTTGTGAGAGTTACATAGGTCCCCCTCCAGGTGAATTGATAACTCTCCTATTTGAAGAGTGTAATACGATTGGTGGAGGGGACCCATTCGAGACATGTTCGGGGAATGGTGTATGGGATGGTCTGGGATGTGTTTGTTATCGGAATTGGAATTTGGTTCCAGTGGGAGGAGGTTATTATACATGTGGTGTTTGTTTTGGGTTTTGGGGTGGTGATGGATGTGATGAAATATGGACTCCTTCTGTGATCACGGGGGAATTGATGGTATGTGGTGGATATGGTAATATGACTCAAACTGGTCTCTGTGAGTGTCAAAGTGATCTATTAGTGGAGGATACGTTTGATAGACAAATATATAATGGTACAGTTATCCCACAAATTGTATCAGTAATCTCATGTCAACCGTCCCGATTACGATGAGAGTAAATATGGATGATAGAATTGAAGAGTTGATTAAAGTGATTGAAGAAGATGAGTTATATGAGAAAGTTAAAGAGATGTTAAAGAGTCAAGTGAGTAATCTCCAGTGTATTTTGAATTCGCGTAATAGTACTTGATGGTTCCTCAATTTGATGGTTTTGAGTACATGTTCCAAGAAGGTGTCGGTGGTTTTGCGGAGTAGTTCGTCTATAATAACTTGAATTTTTTGAATATAGCTTAAAGTCTTGTTGATCCATGTTAGAGGTATAGTTTCTACTCCAAAGTATCTGATCTTGGGTTTAAATTCGAGATCATGTATAAGAGTCATCTGAGGAGTACCATAAGGATGGCATATTCGATGTACCTGTATACTGTTGGGGAGAGGATTGATGCATTCAACTTCATCCCACCAAGTGAGATCATCTTCCTCCTCGTCTATTTCGATAAAGAACTCATTGAAATCAGGGTTGAAGGGTTTTTGGTGTTGAATGATGTATTTGAGTTCTTGGGTGTGATTGGTGACATGACTCTGGCGGAGTACTTTGATGATTCTTTTATTTCTTTTAACATTAGATTTCTCTTCTTCTTGTTTCAATTTAAACATTTGTGATTGATGAGCCGTTTGCATTCAGTTAATACTTCTTGGTCGATGGTGCCAGGTGGGATCTTATCGAGCATCTTTTTGATGAATTGGAGATGCATCTGGAGTCGTAAGATGCCCTCCATGCCCTCCTCCCAGTTGATTTCTTCTTGTGTGATGTGATTCATGAAAGTTGTGAAATTTAATTATTTATTTTAGTTCTGATATAATCGGCATATCTCAAGGCAATGTCCCACTTGGACTCTCTGATGTAAAAGGGGGTGTCAAGTTCGGATGGGATGGCAAGAGATGTTTTTCGGGTGGAGATCATGTGATAATTTGTGACGATCACAAATAAATATTTTTCCAATGGAAATCCAAATCATTGACATAGTTCAAACTAAACAAAATGAAATCATTATAGTAGGGAAAGATAGAGAAGGTCATATAAATAAAATTACACGCTCGTCTCATTCTCCCTGTTTTTATATTGAAGTGGACGAGGATTTCAAGATGATGGATAAATGGAAGCAGTCGTTAAACGGGTATCTTCAAAATAATGTTCAGCAGTGTTCATGTACAGATATCTGTCGTCATTCCCGCCGAGGCACTCGTGAAGCTTTGGTGATGCAAAATAGGGGAATGTTGGTGAAGGATATTTTCATGTGCAAGGGGAGAGGGTACGAGGTGTATCAGGAGAAGGAGAGTACCTTCGTTTGTATTGTCTTGGCCTTATCCTTCCATCTGGTGCAAGCTGTGGGGTATATGAAGAGATCCTTCCAAGTATCGTGTTGTTATCAAGTTATCCCTGATGCGGTGGATAGTTTTATGTATGAGAGTGGATTGGCTGTTTTCGATTGGTTTGATGTAATGAGCGGGGAGGTTAACAAAGAGGAAGAGGATGTGAAGTGGGTGGTCATGGCATTAACTATAGGAGTGGATAATGGATGTGTCATCGGTATAGAGTGTGAAATGGAGGGGGTAGTGAAAAGATTTGAACACGATGCCGAGGATTTCATCTTAAAGTTGTTTTTTGATTATTTCAGAGGACAGGATCCGGACATAGTGATTGGTTATGGTATGAATATGCAGTTGTTGTTGAATCGATCTAGGGGGTTCGGTGTGGATACATGGATTTCTAGGGTTCAAGGGGAGCCAATCTGTTGCCTGAAGGGAGTGGTGGATTGTCCAGGGAGAGTGTTTATAGAATTACAGGAGACATTGTCGGACGAGTTGAATTTGTGTTCATGGGATGAGGTGAAGGATAGATTCGGTACATTGAGAGAGGTGGAGAGACATTTGGGTACTATTCAAAATATGATGGTTCGATGTAAATTGATGAGAATCACCCCGAGGGATTTGATGCATAGAGGTATTGGGTTTCAATGGACAAAGTTCCTGATGACGAGATTGAAGAAAGGTGGTTATTATCTTCCAGATGTCCCCACGAAGATTCACAAGGTAAACGGATATGACGAGGCATGGAAGGATTATGAAGGGGGTAGTGTGAAGGATCCAATCATAGGATTTCACAAGTCACCTATAGTCACATTTGATTTTGAGTCCTTCTATGTGAATATCATCCGTACATTCAACGTGGATGCTTCTACTCAATTATTGGTGGGTGATAAGTTGATGGGAGAGGTGTCTCCTTCTGGATTTGGATATTATCAAGGGAGAGTTGGGATCATCCCTGGCATATTGAATGATCTCGCTGATCAAAGAGTAAAGGTGAAGGAGAGATTGTTGTCAGAGGGTGACGAGGAGAAGAAGACAAAGTTGAATATCCTCCAGAGGCAGTTGAAGTTGATTGGTAATTCTATTTATGGGTTGATGGGGAGCCCGAATTCGAGATTGTGCCTGATGTCGGGAGCAACTTCGGTTTCAGCATGGGGTCGATTCTACCTGGATAAAGTCTGTCATAGTCTCGAGGATGATTACAAGGTTGCCATGATATACGGGGATACAGATAGTGTTTTCCTAGAGTATTTGGGTGGGGATGGGTTGGTTGAAGAGTATGCCAAGGGGAAGTTAGAGTGGATTAATTCCGTCCTCTTGAAGGGAACATTGAAAATGAATATGGAGGAGACGGCCGACTCTATCCTCCTCCTGAATAAGAAGATGTATGCCAAAATGATTGGTGATAAATTGAAAATGGTCGGTATCGGAAAGAGAACATTACCCCAGTATCATATCGATGTGTTGGAGAGGTTGTTGGCTCATTGTATGAAGGGTGGCTCTGGTGGTGTTGTGATGGAAGGGTTGATTCATGCTGCTATAGAAGAGATGATGATGGCTCCAAAGAGAAGGTTGAAACATGGTGTGGATTTATCAAAGGATTTGTCAGAGTACAAAGAGCCCTACCCAATTCATGTGACGGTGGCGAGACAAGAGCCAATGGACAAGAATTACGGAAAGGGAGACAGAGTAGAGTTCTATTATGTTCAAGGAACACCCAAGGTAAAAAGAGTTGATTTGATGGGACCAGGTGATGTATTGGATTTCCCTTATTATATTGAAGAGATGCATAGGATGTTAGAGATGACAATCCTTTGTTTTATCGAGGGTGAGAATGAGGATGAGAAACAGGATAACTTGATGAAATACTGTTATCAGGGTGGTGGAGTGAAGAGGGTGATGAAGAAGGCTAGGGTAAAACAAGAAAAGATGGTATTCAAATTAGAAGATATGTTCTAATGTTAAATCTTCTGCTACTTTATCTATCATGGTTGAGTTTGAGGATCTCGATATGGTAGCCATGCTGGCGGTCACATGAGCTCTGCTGAGTTCTTCTTGTGAAATTGGTTGGGTCTCGAGTGAATCTTCAAAAACGCTGTCAATTCTGTCGCCCATACGTTCTAGTTCCATGGAGTAAGTTTTCATTTGGTCAATGGCATTATATAGGGCAACGGTGTCTTCGATTCTTTCAGCATATTCAATCTGTTTACTGATGACGATGAGGTTGTATAGTTTGAGTTGTATGTTTTCTTGGAGTTGGCATAGTTTGGTGTGGAATCGATTGGCCAGTACTAGTCTCCTCGTTATGACACCCCTTGAGTTTTCATCCTTGGACAGTTTGAATTCTTTGACCAAGAGAGATAGAGATACATTACTTTTGATGATATCAATGGATAGGCCACGGAGTAATCTTTTGACATCTATGATTAATTGTTCGCATTGTGCCTTTGGATTGTTGAAGAGCCAATTCCCCATAATACCAGAATACTTTTTGTGATCACAAATTTCAATGGGAGATAATGTTTGGGAAGATTTAGGACCAATGGTAGTGCCTGCTGCTAACAAGATTCCTCTCCGTTCAGTGGCGGTGGATACTATCTTGTTATTGGTTAGACCAGGATCACAGCTTAATTCTCCATGGACGATGTCAGTGGTGTTCATTAAGGATGTGCTCATTCCATATTATAATCCCAAAGACGAGGATGGACAATCTCACCAACCCATTGAATTAAAGGCGGGTGGAACTAGTCATTGGGTTAGTATGTTCAATTTAGGGTTAGATGTCCAAGTGGGGGAGATCTATTGTATGGCAGGATTGCATTATAATTTTTTCGGTGATGGTGGTAGATTGGTGTTACGATGTACAAGATTTGATAGAATCTCGTATGAAGAGATTAATGAAAAGATTAAGTCTATGCCATTAGAGAGTACAATGTTAAATATTAGTAGAGATATCCCAACACTTCACGATACTATCGATGAGTTGGAGAGTTGGAAATTCTTGTGTGTCAGTGTATCACCAAAGTTAAAAGCACCGTACGAAGAGAATGTGGTGTATG
>Ga0302140_10003722_pt1 | contig 19527 bp, 12 predicted proteins | sample I_Bog_E1_1_FD_202095 | JGI IMG/M metagenome (GOLD analysis project Ga0302140, IMG submission 202095) | Peat permafrost microbial communities from Stordalen Mire near Abisko, Sweden - I_Bog_E1_1 | ecosystem: Environmental > Terrestrial > Soil > Wetlands > Peat | place: Sweden: Abisko, Stordalen... | reverse complement strand
GTCTCCGATGCCGAACGGAAAAAAATGAGCCGTGCCAGGTCGCGCGCGTACACTACGCCCACAATGTGCTCCGGACCGCGGCTTTCGTCGTACACCGGAACACGCGACCGGTGACGCGCGATCACCAGGGCACTGGCTTCCTCAAGCAGCATGTCAGAGGGCAGCGAGAAAATCTTCTGGCGCGGCGTCATGATCTCGCGTATCGATACATCGTCCAGCTCAAGAGCGCGATGGATGAGCGTCTCCTGGAACTTGGGCAACAGGCCCATGCGCCGGGCCGCGGTGGCAATCAGCTTCAACTCCTCTGAGGAGTGCACACTCGATCGCTCGGTCATCGGCACATCGAATGCGTGCAGCACCCCGGCAGCCGATACCTTCAGCAGGCGTACCGCGGGCCGGGCCAGCGCCATAAACACCAGCATCGGCGGCGCAACAGCCACTGCCAGCGCTTCAGCCCGCCGCAGCGCAAGTGCCTTCGGCACGAGCTCGCCCACCACCACGTGGAAATACGTAATCAACGCAAATCCCAGCGTCACAGCGGCGATATGCCCATAGACAGCCGAGTACGGCAGGGGGCCAAGCCAGCCCGCGACCACGGCGGCAGCCAGCGGCTCGCCCAGCCACCCAAGCGCCAGCGAACACAGTGTTACGCCAAGCTGCACTGCGGGCAAAAGCTCGTCGAGTCCGCGCTGCAGGCGGCGTACCGCGCGCGCTCCCGGCAAATTGGCCGCAAGCATCTGCTCAACCCTCGTCTCGCGGATCGACACCAGTGCGAACTCCGCAGCCACAAAGAAGGCGTTGGCCAGGATCAGCATGGCCACGGCGACGGTCTGGAGCAGCGAAAGGCCTTGCATCTGCGTCAGAGCATAGCACTTCAGCTGAACCGGGTCAGCCCGCCGCTCGCTCTCCTCCGGGCACAGGTTCCGGCTGGCGAAGAATTTTCTGGAACCCGGCCCGGCGCCGATGCGTAACATATTGGGTATGTCCGAGTTCGCACAGCCCTGTTCGAAAGTGAACACAACGGGCAGGCCGGTCCACTCAGCTCGCTCCGCATCCCGGCTGGATTCATTGAACTTAACCTTCAACCGGCTTTGGCTTCAGGAGTGCAGCTAAAGATTCTGGAGAGGAATACCATGAACCGTCTTCTCGTTGGAACAGCATTGCTCGCCGGTGCAGCCGCTCTTGCTGCCGCGCCCGTCTACGCCTCCGAAGCCACCTTCGAACGCAACCTCAACCTGAACGGAAAAGTCGAGCTCACCGTGGCCACCGGCGCGGGATACATCCATCTCACCCACGGCGCCGACCGCCAGATTCACATCTTCGGACGGGTCAAGTCCGGCTGGGGCGCCGACGATAGTCAGGTGAAGCAGATCGCCGACAATCCGCCCATCGAGCAGACGGGAAACATCGTGCGCATTGGCGCTCGCCATGAAAACCTCCACAACATCAGCATCGATTATGAGATTCAGGCGCCCGCTGACGCGTACTTGAACGCCGCCTCGGGATCCGGCGAAGTCACCGACGACGGTGTTGGCGAAAACGCCAAGCTCAGCACCGGTTCAGGCAACATCCACGCCACTGGGCTCCATGGCGGCTTCAGCGTTGATACCGGCTCGGGCAGCATCTACGGTGAGCAGGTCGGGGACGGCGACGTCAAGGCCGAAACCGGTTCCGGTTCCATTGAGCTGCGCAACCTGCATGGCGCGCTCAAAGCGCAAACCGGCTCCGGCAGCATCAAGATCGGCGGAACGCCCTCGGAGGCGTGGAAGATTGGGACGGGCTCAGGCAGCGTGGAGGTCTGGACCGGCAACGCCGCATTCACCCTCGATGCTGAAACCGGCTCGGGAGGCGTCCATTCCGATCGCGAAATGACAACGCAGGGCACCGAGGATCACCATCACATCTCGGGCAAAGTCGGCGGAGGAGGCCCCACCGTGCGCATTGAAACCGGCTCCGGCAGCATCCGCATCCACTAACAGGTTGCGGCAACTCCATCGACGAATTCGATTGCGGCACGCGTAAACTCGCCCCCGATACAAGGCGCGCAGGAAAGTGAGTTTCCTGGGCAGGCCGAAATCGCAGCGAATTCCCCCTTCACGCCGTTCGAATTCGGACAGTCAAAATCAGTTTCGGACAGACTTCGCATCAGGCAAAAGAGTCGCCTCGACACATTACTCGCAAAATCAAGTACTTCCCGTTCCGGCGATTGGCAGGGCGCGTGCTGCTTCCAGAGCATCGGCAGTGTACCTGGAGGAACCCATGGGAACTTTGCTTCAGGATCTCAGCTTTGCCTTTCGTCAGCTCAGAAAGGCCCCAAGCTTTGCGGTGACAGCCGTCCTCACGCTTGCCTTGGGAATCGGCGCGAATACCGCCATCTTCAGCCTTGTCGATTCCATCCTGCTCAAGCCGCTCCCGGTTCCCACCGCACAACAGCTCATGTCGCTGGTACTCCGCGACAACAACGGTCCCTTGCAGTCGGCTTTTTCATGGCCCGAGTTCAAGGAGATTCGCGCAGAGAGCTGGCACTCCTTCAGCGATGTCTTCGCTTACACCATCTCGCTTGATGGGTTCGCGACACCAGGCCAGCAGCCGGACCGAATCATGACCGCTTACGTCAGCGGGGACATGTTTGAAGGGCTCGGATTGAAGCCGGCGGCGGGACGGCTCTTTCTCCGCAGTGAAGGCGAGGTGCTCGGCCAGGACCCGATCGTCGTTCTCAGCTACGACTACTGGCAAGCGAAGTTCAGCGGCGATCCCAATGTGGTCGGGCGGCCGGCTACGGTGGACGGGCATCCCATGACCATCGTCGGTGTCGCGCCCAAAGGCTTTCATGGTCTGCAGAGTTTTGTCGGCGTCGCGGCCTTTCTGCCCATCTCTGAAATCACCATCACTGGCATACACGCGGATATCCTCACCAACTGGCAGAATCGAGCCTTCAACCTCAACGCGCGCATCCGTCCCCAAGTCAGCCTGAAGCAGGCAGGCGCCGAGTTGAGTGTTGTTGCCCAGAGCCTGATGCGCCAGCAACCCGAGTTTGAGAAGAAGGTCGGCATCGAGGTCTTTCCCGAGCCGAGTTTCCGCGTTAATTCCGGCGATCCCAAAACAATGTTCGTCGTCTCGGGCCTGTTTTTGTCCCTTGCCGTCATGGTGCTGCTGCTGGCCTGCGTCAACGTCGCCAACTTGGTTCTGGTGCGCGCCACAGTCCGGGAACGCGAAATGGCAATCCGCACCGCCCTGGGAGCCCAGCGCTCCCGTCTCATCCGCCAGATGATTACGGAAAGCGTGACCCTGGCGCTGATGGGCGGCATGGCGGGCGTGGCTCTTGGCATTTGGAGCAACTCCGCGCTCAGTCACCTCGACGTGCACGCCGATCTGCCAATCCTGCTTTCGTTCGACTTCGATTGGCGAGTCTTCCTTTATTCGTTTTCCGTCGCACTGCTCGCCGGCGTTGTCGTTGGCCTGGTCCCCGCATTCCGCATCGCCAAGGCGAACGTAAACACCGTATTGCACGAAGGCAGCCGCGGCGTCGCGGGTGGGCGTCATTGGCTCCGCGATGGCCTGGTGGCTCTGCAGATCGCCAGCTCCCTTGTGTTGCTGGTCATCGCCGGCCTGTTCGTGCGCAGCCTTTCGGCGATGCAAGCCACGGACTTCGGTTTCAAGCCGGATCACGTCATGAATTTCGTCGTCGACGCCAACGAGATCGGCATGACCGACGCGCAAACACGCCAGCTTGCCGCCGACGTCCGCGCGCGCCTGCATCAGATCGCGGGCGTGCAGTATGTCAGCCACGCAGGCTCCCTTCCCTTGGGCTACTTTGGCAATGGCGGCGACCGGATGTACGTGGATGGGGCGCCGGTTCCCGCCAATCCATCGGAATTGGACGCAAACTTCAATGTCATTTCGCCCGAGTATTTCAGCGTGATGGGCATCAATCTTCTCCGCGGCCGCGACTTTTCCGACGCCGACAACGAGCACGGCAGAGATGTGGCCATCATCAGCGAGAGCACCGCCAAAAAGTTCTGGCCCGGGCAGGATGCGATTGGCCACACCTTCCGCATGGGGATCGAGAAGAATCGCAAGCTTGAGGTTGTTGGAATCGCCCGCGACGTGGAGTTTTTCCTCTATGGCGGAGCCATGCAACATCCCTATTTCTATATTCCCTTTGCCCAGCACTCCCCCGGGAACACTCTCATGGTCTTCCAGGTCAGGACGCCCATGGACCCCGAGGTACTGACGCCGATCGTCGAGAAGAACATTCACGCCCTCGCTCCCCAATTGCCCATCTTCCAGGTGCAAACCATGCGTCAGGGGCTCTATACCCTCAACGGACTTCTGCTGTTTCAGATAGGAGCTTCGCTCGCCACGATCATGGGATTCCTGGGTTTGACGCTGGCAGTCGTTGGCCTTTACGGTGTCGTCTCCTATGCAGTGAGCCGCCGCGTCCATGAGATCGGCTTACGCATGGCGCTGGGCGCCACCCGTGCCTCGGTCTTCAGAATGATCTACCGACAATCCATCCTCGTTGTCGCCGTCGGCCTGGGGGTTGGCCTGGCCCTCGCGCTGCTCGCAGCGCGGGCAGTCGGCAGCATGGTCGTCGTCAGCGTCTGGGACCCCGCAACCTATCTGCTCGTTGCCGCGGTGTTGGCAGTCGCCGCGCTCGGATCATGCTATCTGCCGGCGCGGCGCGCAACGGCCATTGAACCGATGGCCGCCCTGCGCGAGGACTGAGCTGACTAAGCCAGATGGCCCGGGATTCGGAGTCGCCACGGACAGCTCACGATCCGCGGGGTGTTCTATTCATCCCGTAGCGTGGTCGCAGGGTCGATGCGCGCAATCCGCAGCACCGGGATGGTTGCGGCCAGGATCGAGGCTGTTACGAAACTCGCAGCTCCTGCCTTATAACCGTCGAATAGGCGCTTCAGATAGAGCACTAAGACTTCGAGTATCTCGGAGGTATAGGCTGTGTGTGGTAGTGCGGCGGAATTAGTGAGCCTTCGAGATCCGCTTCTGAGGAGGCAAGGTGCCAAAATCTCCGCTGCATCGTTCCTTTAACAATGAGCGTGACCCATTTTCCGAATGGCGCCCTATCCTGGCCTTCCTCGTCCTCGTCAACGCAGTCGGATGGTTGGCTTGCTTACTTTTGCGCGCGACGTTTGCAGCAGGGCATCTGTGGGCATTCTTTGCATTCGTGTTCGTCACGGTATGGTCGCCTACAGTGATCGCATTAGCCTTGTCCTTCTCTTTTGAGGGCACCTTAGGGGTCCGGAAACTAATAGGATTTCTGTTCCGAAGACTTTCGAAGAAGAACGTGTGGTACTTGATAGGTATCGTGGTTCCAGCCGCAGCCGTAGCTTCTGCGATTATCATCGCGAGGCACTTGCACTCTGGTGCCGCTTTTCTTCCGCTTGAGGCCTTGCCTCTTACCCTTGGGCTACAAGTGTTTACTGGTGCAATGGGCGAGGAACTGGGATGGAGAGGCTTCCTTCTTTCGCACCTCGAACACATGCTTAGCCCTCGGGTCGCCGCACTCGTGATGGCGATCACCTGGGCACTCTGGCATATTCCCGCTTTCTTCTTTCCCGGTATGGCGCAACAACACATGCCTCCCGCAGCATTCCTCCTCATGGTCACTGCATTCGGCATTTTCCTGGCGTTAATCTTCAACCGCACGAAAGGCCACCTCGTGAGCACAATGCTGGCGCACTTCTCATTCAATATGTGCCTTGCTGCGGGGGGAGCAATCCTCGGCTCGGTCTTCATCTGGACTCTGGCTGTCATCTTCTCGATCATTGCGATCTTTGGCCTCGCCAAGCTATCGGCACAGCCCCTCCGAATAGCATGACGGCGGCTAGTCGCATGGGCGTCGCGGTCCGTCCAACGCTGCTCTTCATGGCTGCTTTCGCGCTGAATGTGACTCCGCATGAAGCGGCGCACGCGACTGTCGCGTATCTGCTCGGATTCAATTCCACGCTATACCAGATGTGGGTCAATCCCGATGCGGCTATGGCCACTTCGCGCCAAACCATCGCGATCGCGATTGCGGGTCCGATCTTCAGCCTCACCATCGCCCTGATTAGCTGGCGTTTGTATCGTCAACGCTACAGCTGTAAACCAAGTGGACTTCTCTACCTCATGCTCGCGATAAATGGATTTTATTTGTTTCTCGGCCCTGTCGCAGCGGCTACATTTGGAGGCGACTTCAATGTGGCGTTACGATCCGCAGACGCCTCAAAGCTCCTCATGAACGTGATATCCGTTGTGGGCGTTCTAATTCTTCCGACGATGATGTACTTCATGGGGAAAGAGCTTTCTTCCTGGGCGCCGCCTTGGTTCAGCCGGAGCAAAGCGGTTCTTTGTACTACGGTTGGTCCTTCGCTGATCGGGACCGTCCTTATCACGTTGGTTTACTTGCCATTGCCAAAGTCTCTCATCGCCCCCAATTTCGTAGGTTCGGTTTTTTGGGCTTTCGCAGTAATCGGAGCTATCCTAGCCAACCGGACAATGCGGGCGGCGCGTCCGATACGTTCGCTAACCCGAACCGACCTGATCGTGACTGCTGCCGCTTTCCTAATGGTGAGATTTCTTGTCTATGGGGTGCGGCTTGCGCATTAGTGCGCCGGGTGCCCCAGGCCCGGGGTCCCCACGGACAGCTCATCCTCCGTGGGGTGTTCTACTCATCCCGTAGCGTTGTCGCAGGGTCGATGCGCGCAATCCGCAGCACCGGGATGGATGCGGCCAGCAACGTGACCACGGCAAGTGTCGCGATTACTGCCGCAATGGTCGGAAAATCGTAAACCCCCACTCCATAAAGCACGCTGCGCATCACCCGCAAGGCCGCGAAGCAAAGCAGCAACCCCAACCCCAGCCCAGCGCCCGATGCGCGCACCCCAGCCCCCGCCACGCGCGTCATGGCCTGGCGGATGCTTGATCCCAACGCAATGCGAATCCCGATCTCGCGTGTCTTCTGCGCCACCGTGCTCGCCACTAGCGCAAAGATGCCCACCGTGCTCAACAGCAGCGCCAGTGCCGCCATCGCGCTCAATAAGGCAACTTCAATCCGTTGCGTCGAAAGCGTCTTCGCCTGCAGGTCGCTCATCCGGTAAAAGCCTGAGAATGGCAACCCCGGATCGGCGCTCGCCAGCGCCTTCTGCATCTGCTCGGTCAGCCCTTCCACCGGTCCAGCGGTGCGCACAATCCAACTCGGCTGAAACCAGACATGAACCACCGACAGCATCCGTGGATTCATCTGTGCGGCTGGTGCATACATGGTCTGTTCGGTCATCAGCGGCGCCACCGGGTCCAGGCCCGATGAGAGTTGCACGTCGCCCACCACACCCACGATCAGCAGGTTTTTGGCGAGCATGTGCCCCACCGGATTGGCCCCATGAAAGAACTTGTCCACAAATCTGCGGTTGACGATGACCACCGGTTGCGTATTGGGCCCGTCCGCGCTCGAAAAATCGCGCCCCTGCAACTGTGGTATCTCCAGCGTGTTGAAGTAGCCGGGCGAGACGTAAATCTCATCCGTCCCTACTTCCTTCCCTGCCAGATCGCCGTCATGCAGCAAGACGGAATCGTTGAGCGTGCGCTCGTAGGGAAGCGTCAATCCCATCGCGGCGCTCTTCACCCCGGGGATTCTCGTCATCGAAGCAATACTCGTATCGAGCAGCTTTTGGAACGCTGCCGGATCGTGATAACGCGCGTCGTCGAGCGACGCCTTGGCCGTCATCACTCCCGTCGCATTGAACCCCGGCGGCAGCGTCTCCAGGTGAATCAGCGTCCGAATCAGCAATCCTGAAGCGGCCAGCAGCACCACCGTCAAAGCCACTTCGCCTGCAATCATCGCCTGCCGCAATCTGAGCCTGCTTCCACCCGCCACGGTGCGGCTCGACATCGACGATCGCAAGTCCACCTTGCGCGTCGCGAACGCCGGCAGCATTCCGAACAGCAGGCTCGTCATCACCGAAACCAGCAGCGTGAACCCGAGCACGCTCCCATCCAGCGGAACTCCGGCCACCGGCAAAAAGCCAATCGGCAGCATGGACAGCAATCCCCGCAAGGCGGCAAAGCCCACCCCCAGCCCCGCCAATCCGCCCAACATCGCCAGTAACAGATTTTCCACCCACAACTGTCTCTGAATCTGCCAGCGCGACGCGCCCAGCGCCAGCCGCGTCGCCAGTTCCTGCGTGCGCCTCTCCATGCGCACCAGCGTCAGCCCGGCAAGATTGGCGCACGCGATCAGCAGAATCAATCCCGCCGCCAGCATCAGTGTCAACGCCTTGGGCCGCAGACTCTCGGTCTGGCCCTGCCTCAGCGAAACAGAGTTAAAAGTCTCCTGCGAACCCGGATGCCGCAGCGCCCGCTTGGCCGCCCAACCTGCCCACGCGCGATTGATCTGCGAATCCGCCTCCTGCCAACTGGCGCCGTCACGGAGCCGCGTAATCACCCCAAAGTTGGTGCCACCGCCCTCGCCCTGTCGGCTGGGTTGGAGCGCGGTATACAAATCCGCGTTCAAAGGAGTCGCCGCTCCCTCGGGCAGAACGCCAATCACTGTGTACGGCTCGCCCTTCAGCAGAATCGACCGGCCCAGCAGCTTGCGGTCCGCGCCAAATGTAGTGCGCCACAAGTCGTAACTCAGAATCGTGCTCTTCGGTCCATTCGGCAGGTCCTCGGTCTCGGTAAAGTTGCGGCCCAGGGCAGGATGCAACGCGAGCACATCGAAATAGTGCGCCGAAACCCGCCCCGCGTGCAGATACTGCACCCGTTCGCCCGCCTGGAGATTCACGCCGCTGGCCAATCCGGCCGAGACAGCCGAAACCAGAGCCGGCACATTGTCGCGCAACAGTTCCCACTGCTCTCCGTCGATCCAGATGCTCCCATCGTAGGGATCGCTGCCCTCGATATGCGCAAAGATGGCGCCCATGCGGTCCGGTTGCGGGTAAGGGAGGCTCTTCAACAGCAGCGCATTCACAATTGAGAAGATCGCCGTATTCGCGCCGATTGAAAGCGCCAGCGTGAACACGACTGCAGCCGTAAAGCCTGGGTTGCGCAGTAACTGCCGCACAGCAAACTTGAGATTCTGCCCGAGCATGCCCATCGTTTCACCTCATTCAAAATGTGGGGACCCTGACCGTTGGAGACAACAATCCATCGATTTCACTTGCACCTCGCCTGCCAAACCCCGTTATCCGTAAACCGAGGAAAATGCAGCGCTGCAGAGGTCGAAATCCTGCATCCCCTGAATCCTTGATGTTCACTCGTGAACACCCGTGTGCGCGAGCGGACATCTCCGCCCGCCCAATTGCATGGCTGCTCCGGTTGATACGGCGGCGAAACGCCGGAAGTTCCGAGACGGGACGCTAGAACTGCAGCCGCATGCCCAACTGAATGCGGCGCGGTGGGGCTGCTGCGGTGATATCGCCGAAGGACGGGGAGGTGTCCACCTGGTCGATGCCTGAGCCGTTCACGTGATTGAGCACGTTGAAGGCTCCGGCTGAGAAACCCAGGCGGGGCGCTTCATCGGCTTTGTTCTGCGTGAAGGCGAAGTCATGGCCCCAGCGGACATCAAAATCAACGTAAGACGGATTCGTCTCAGTGTTGCGCCCCACGCCATCGGGGCGCGTGTTGAACAGACCGTCACCGTAATCGTCCGTGCCGGTGAGGACGGTCCACGGATTGCCGGTGTTGGCAAACATGCCAACGGCCAGGTTGAGCACTCCATCAGGGTGAATCATGGCGTACATGTTGAGCTGATGGCGCCGGTCGTAGGTGGAGGTGGACCACTCGTCGGGGTCAAGCTGGTTTTGCGGAAACCAGTAGATGCCGCCCGTGTTCGATCCGTAATGGGACCAGGTGTAGCGGCCAAAGCCGGTGAAGTACTTGTTGAGCCGCCCGCGATAGGCGATGTCGAGGCCGCTGCCCTCAAAGAAACCCGCGGGTTGCATTTGCCGGATGCGTCCGTAGGCAGCGTTGGGCCGGAACAGGTAGCCCGACTGCTCGGTGGGGGCGTTGACATCGAGCGAGCGGAACATGTGGATTCCGCGCGTGGTGTAGCCGCTCACGGTGGCCGTGGCGCGCTCGCCTAATTGGCGCTCCACGGAGAGGCCGTACTCCATCTCATAGGGCAACTTGGAATTGGGCATCAGCTGCACCAGATTCGGCGGTTGCGCGGCGAGGGTGACGCACTGGCTGATCGGTACGCAGCCTGAAGCGGGCAGCGATGCGGGGTCGAGCGAAATCACGATCGAGCGGCGGCGCGCGGTCTCATAGCGAACGAGATCAAGCAGGGAGCTCGCGCCAAAGCGGTCGTAGTAGATGCCGCCGCCTCCGCGCACAATGGTTTTTGATTTGGGGTCGACAACCCAGGCGAAGGAGAAGCGCGGCGAAAAGCCCAGCCGGTCGGTGGCCAGGAAGTTCTGCCAGTCGTATCGAATGCCCGGGGTAATCGAGACGCGCGTGCCGAGCTTGATTTGATCCTGAATAAAGGCGCCCATCTCCTGCTGGTGATAGATGAAGTGGGTGTCACCGGTGTTTTGCGAGAAGGACGAAGGCAGATTGGCGGCGTAGTTCTGAAACGTGGTCTCGAGCACTGTGACGCCGTCGGCTGCGAGCGTTGGACCGAAGGTATAGGTTCCCAACTCGTTGGTCTGGTCGTCGTACGCGCGGCGGCTCATGTGCGGGACGCCGATGCCGGCCTTGACGAGGTGAGGGCCGCGCGTCCAGCTCAGCACGTCGGAGAAGCGGAAGTTGTACTCGGTGCCGAAGGAGTCAGACTGCGCGGAGCCGGAGAGGAAATCGCCGGGCAGGCTGATGCGCGGGCCCTCGACGGTGTTGCTGTTGCGGTTGGACGTATGCTCGCCGATGACGGAGACTTGGTTGAGAAGATTGGAGGAGTAGGTGGCGTCGACATGGGTGGTGAGGTCGTCTTCGCGGTATTCGTTGTTGTAACCCGCCGCGGCCAGTTGCTGCCCGCCTACGCCCTGGTTCTCTCCGGTCCAGTCCTCGTAGCTGTACTGGATGTAACTGGAGTAGCGATCGCCGAACTGATGCCCGGCGCGCGTGCTGAATTCAGTGTCGCGCGTGGGCGCGGGAACGTTGGCGCTGTAGGCGCCGCTTGGATTGGCGACGGTGGGCGCGAGGGTTGCGCTGACCACGGTGTCCTTGTCCTCTTCAGCACGGTTGACCGTAACCAGGAAGCTGCTTTTATTGGCATGAGGAATCGGCCCGGTAGCGTGCCCCTCGTAGATGCGCCGCTGCTCGAAGGGCTTCGACGGAGCCAGGGCATTCTGCGCATTCAGTGCCGAGTCGCGGAAGTAGAAGTTGAATTGACCGTGATAATGGTCAGCCGCTGACTTGGTCATGATCTCCATCTGCCCGCGGCCAGGGTAATAGTAGCGGGCGGAGTAAGGATCCTGGTTGATCTGCACTTCCTGCACGGCCGAGGGGGAGACGGTGGCGCGGTTGGCCTCCACTCCGTCGACGATGAGCCCACTTCCGCCCGTGGACGTGACGTTGCTGTCGAGGAAGGCGCTCATGGCCGTGACGTAGTCGTTGTCAAAGATGGGCAAAGCTTTCAGGTCCTGCGTGGTCAGCGTGGAGGAGTCGCTGTTGGCGTCGGTGGACGTCAGGTCCGCGTTGGCGTCGGCATTCACCTCAACGTTGGTGGCCACGGAGGCGATAGGAAGCACGACGTGCAGGGCCGCCGAAGGCTTGACGGAGCCGGCTGGGCCAGACGGCGCGGCAACCGTGGCGGCGATCTGCACGGTTTTGAATCCGGCTTCGGAGACGACGAGCGTGTAGGCGCCCGGCTGAGCAGGAGTGAACTGGAAGTTGCCGTTTGCGTCGGAGTGGACCTGGCCTACGGAGGCGCCCTTGGCGTCCATCACATCAACTTCAGCGCCGGGAATGATCGCTCCGGTTGCGTCAGAGACGACCCCGCGCAAGGCTGGAGAGGGATGGGCGGCGGCAACAGGTGGGTCGGGAGCAAAGGAGCCGGCTGTAGCTCGAGGTGCAAGAAGAGAAAGTGCAAATATAAGCGCAAAAAAGCGTATGAACAAACTCATGACCAACATCTCCAGGCAGAGCAAGGTGAAGCAAGCTACAACAATCAAGCTTCGAGCGCGAAAAATCGTGCATTCGCTGGATCTGCGACCGCGAATGTCATGGGAAGATTCCCATTTCGACCGCGGAGGCCGTGCATCTTTGTCACGGACGGGAATCGGTCACGCTTTTTGAACTGATGAACAGCCTGCGCGCAACCCAGCCCATTGTGCGCCCGGAAAGGTTACCCAAACCGGGCAAATTCTGCTTTATCGTTAACGATTAAGATTGCATACCAATTTTCGCAGGACTGAGCGCCCGAGTCCAGTCGGAGGCCCGGTCCACCAGAATGTCAGGCTTGGTGTCGAGGAGGTTTTGCGGGCCAAAGCCGAAGGCGCACCCGATGGACCACGCGCCTGCGTTGCGGGCCGTTTCCACGTCCACCTGGCTGTCGCCGATCATCACCGTCTGGTCCGGCGAGGCGCCGGTCTCCTGCATCAGGGCGCGCAGGCCGGTGGGGTCGGGTTTCTTCACCGGGAAGCTGTCGCCCCCGTAGATGTGGAGAAAATAGTCAGCCATTCCCAGGCCTTCGCAAATTCCGCGTGCCGGGCGAACCGGCTTGTTGGTGAGCACCGCCATCACGCGGGGCGGGCCGCCGGGGGCGTCGTGCAGATCGCGCAGCGCCGCAAGCGCCTCAAGCACGCCCTCGTACGCATAGGTGAAGTCGAGTTTGTGTTCGCGGTAGTAGCGGAGAAAAAACTCGTAAGCGCCGGCCAGCAACGTTTCATCCACCTGCTCAGGCTGGATGCCGTCGGCCATGGCGAGCGAGCGGCGCATCAGCATGGGAGCTCCGTTGCCCACAAAGCCGGCGATTGCCGGGTCGGGCAGAGGCGCGTGCCCAAACTGCGCCAGAGCGGCGTTGACGCTGTTGCACAAATCCTGCGCCGAATCAATGAGAGTGCCGTCCAGATCGAAGACTAGCAACTTCAACCGTTCCACGGGCAGGGGGCGAAAGACATGAACCATGACTCCAGTGTATCGAATGAGAAAAGCTGGCCAAAGCCTCTTGGGGGACGGGCACCCTGAATGCAATGATTGTTAAAGCCGTGTGAATGGGCCCGGCGATCTGGTTCGCATGATAGGACTTCCACCGTTGAACAAGCAGCTCAATCTCCTTGCGGCCGTATTGATGATGGGCGTTGCGTCGGTTGCGTCGTTGGCGCAGCAGACCAGGCCTCAGCGGCCAGTGTTCAGCGTGAATGCGCCGGCCGAAAGCCTGCCCAATCTCGACGCGCTCAAGAAGGAACTGAAGCAGTACCACGAGTGCACCTGCTCGTGCGGCTGCTACGCGCGCGACCTTGACCGGCAGGCGGATCGCGCCATCTCTTTCCTGCGGCGGCGCGCCATCCATCCGCGGTCGCAGGAGAAGCTGGCCATGGTCTTCGATATTGATGAGACCGCGCTCACCAACTGGCAGGAGCTTGTGCAAGCGGATTTCGCTTACAACAAAGCGGCCTTCGATGCATGGAACGAGACGGGGCAGGCCCCGGCCATTCCGGGGAGCCTGCGCATCGACAAGGAAGCGCAGCGGCTGGGGGTCGCGGTTTTCTTCATCACCGGGCGCCCGGAGCGGGAGCGCGCCATCACCGAACAGAATCTCAAGGCACAGGGATTCGACGGCTGGCAGCAGTTAACGCTTCGCTCTCAATCAATGGAAGGAAAGCCGGCCGAGGTCTACAAGTCGAGTGTGCGCGCCGGGATTGTCGCCGAGGGCTACACCATCGTGCTCAATGTCGGCGACCAGTGGAGCGATTTGAAGGGCAAGCCCGAAGCGGAGTTCTCCGTCAAGTATCCAGACCCGTACTACTTCATTCCGTAGCGCAAAACCAGCAGCGGCTAAACAGGTTGCGGAAAAACTCCATCGGCAAAGCGGAGGGCACGAGCGGGGTACCGGGGTGCCCGCAAAGCCGGGCCGGCTCGCGTGCCGCAAAAGCCGCAAAATCACCGTCGCGCTTCAGCCCCCGCAAATCTAGCTCTGCCGCAGATGTATCCTTCAGCAGCCCGTCACGCCCTGACCTTCAAGATGCTGGATACAGCGCTATGCCGCCGGCTGTTATTGTCAACCGAATACCATGCGGAATCAAGTCGGCGGAAGCTCGCCGGTCTTGAGCTGCAATATCCTGGACATTCCAGGAAGCACCTCGGCGAAAGGAAGCGCTCATTCAGGTAACGGCGTCAATCTGCGCAGCAAGCGTGGTCGCTGTGCTGGACCTCTGCGTCGGTGCTCGCTATTGCACGAAACTGATTCGCAGAGAGACGTTTCCACGCATCGCCACCTGGCTGATCTTTGAGATCGGCGTCATGATGAGTCTGGCCGCGTACTTCGCCTCGCACGACCATAGCCTCGTGAAGGCCGCGCTTAATGTCACGGACGGCGTCGTGGTTACTGCCATTCTCGCGTCGCTTTTTATCGAACAGCGCGGCGCGAAAATCTCATTCACCAGGAATGAGCAGCTGTGTCTGGTGATTTCCTGCATCTCCGTGGCTATCTGGGCGATGACAAAGACTCCTTGGATGGGTTTTGTGGGTTTCCAGGTGGTTATGTGTGTCGCCTACTTCCCCACGATTGAAAGCGTTTGGCAATGGAGGAGCCTCAGCGGACCGCCCGAACCTGTCGAAACCTGGAGCATCAACGCTGTGGCAGCGCTTATCGGAGTCGTTATAGACGTCACCGGTAGCCACGATTACATAGCCATGCTCTATCCTCTGCGCGCATTCATTCTCTGCATCATCATCGCGGTGCTTGTGCGGGGATGGGAACAGAAGTCCTTGGAGCAACGCGCTACAATCAGGGCGCAATCCTTCACAGCAGGAGAAGAATCATGAAAGGCCGCGTCGATCGCACATGTCTCGTTTCGCTGATTCTGGGGCTACAACTTTTTTTCTGTGCAAGTGTGAGCGCGTCCGCATCGGTTGCCTGCGTAAACCCGGACTCTCCAGCGGCAGACAAACTGCCGGTCGGCGCAAAAGCTCCCGGTGACCGCTGGATGGAGATTGATCTTTACTGGTTTGACCAGTCCGACATAGCTGGCTCGGTCGCCTGCTTCTGGGATCGCTTCGCGCCCCTCTACAGGAACATTCGAGGGGATCGTGGGCTCATCCTCAACGTCGGCTGGACGGTTGGCTACATCATGGAATGGTCGGGCGACCCGGAACAGCAGATCAGCCTGCCGGCCGGAACCGGTCAGCAACCCTGGGTAAAGGAATCGGCCCCACTGGCGGCCAGCACCGACGAGCGCAAGCTCGCCTGGAAACAGCGTTTCGCCACGCCCATCATCGTCACGCGGTCGGGGTACGGGAAATGGACCTATGCGGATCTGCGCCATCTCACCGACGCCTTGCGTTCCGAGGCCGCCAGGCGGGGAATTGCCGGCTTCAAGGTGGGCACTCTGGCTTACGCATGGGACGATGCATACGGCGAAATCGCGCCCTGGGCAAAACGCCATCCCGAGGCATTCAGCACCTGGCAATTCACCAGGGACGGACTGAAGCAGAGCGGAAAGTACTTCGATGCCGCCGGCACGCTGCATCGCGATGCGTCCCGGCTGGGAGGGCTGCCCAACGGAATCGCGGAAGGGATGCCGGTGCCCGACGCATTTGCCGCGCAGTGGGGAAGTCTCTCCAGGGCTGCCGGACTTGACGCCATCATGTTGCGCGATTCTTTCGGCATGCCTGTCCCATATCAACGGGCCGGCCCCGATGGCCTCCTCGAGCCATCTCATGAGGCCATTGAGCGGCGCACCAGGGCAACCTCCGCGCTCATCCGCGAAACCAAGACCGCCAATCCGAAGGCCATCGTCATGATGTATTCAAACGCCGCCAGCGCGCTTGGAGACTGGCGATGCAACGGTCTTGATCTCGAGCGGATTGCCCGTGAGGGATATCTGGACGTGTGGGTCGATCAAACCTGGGCCGGGGCCTGGAACGAAGTGGGCGTCCGCCACAACTCATTCTGGAATAACCCCGCCCTTGGTTGGACCTACCAGCTTGCCTACACGCTCATGCATGCGGCCATCCTCGCGGACACGCGCGTCAAGCACTATCCATTGGTCGAAACCTTCGATGCCTGGGAGTCCTGGGATGTGTTGCACACGGTCCCCGAGCGCCTTCGCTGGGGCATCTGGGCCTACTCCCACGCATCGGTCAAGACGCCAAAAGGCATCAAGGTTCCCGACGGGTCCTACATCTCCTGGGCTAACCAGGGCAAGCGCCTTCTCAGCAGCGACGATGTCGCCTTCCTGAATACCAACATCAGTGATGCTGTGATCGATGCGCACAAGATCACTCAGGTCTACGGTCCTACGCTCGTTTACGCGCGCAGCGCGGCACAGTGGCAAGCCGAGCACGCCCATCCCGATCAGGATGCAAACGAGTGGCTGGATGAGCAGGTTGGGTCGCTCATCAAGTGGCCGGTTCCTGTCTCCTCTGTTACGCGAATTGAGTGGCTGTCGCACGTCTCTTCTGACATGTTTCTAGTGGGCGCAGTCTCTCACCTGACAGCCGCGGAGAGCCGTGACATCCACGCACTGGCGCAACGCGGCGTACCCATTGCCCTGCTTGGCAGCCCCGCAGGCGGATTCGACCCATCTTTGCACGACCTGCTCGGATTGCGCAGCGACGATGCCAGGTCATCACCGCCATCAACCCTCAAGGCCAGGGTATCCACCTTCGGAGCTTCTCTGGCGCGCGGGGTGCCTGAGGATTTTCCGCTGCGTCAAGGCTTTACCAAAAACACGGCGACACCGAATGCAAAACCCGTCTATTTCGTTCAAGACAGCCCGGCGCTCGTGCTCAACCAGGGCCGCGCACTGCATTTGATGACCTGGGACCCTCCCGAGTTCGCCGTTGAGTGGGACACCAGGCTGCTCGATATCTGGCGTGGAAGCACGGCTCCCTACGTCCTGGCAGCCTCCGCCGCGAACACGTTGCTGGCCAACTCCGGCAGCTTGCACGCCTCAGCCATCGATTCGAATCAAACCGTAAATCTCATGGCCTGGCGAACCGGGGACGGCCAGGATCACCTGATGTTCGGCAATCTGGAAGAGGGACTCAGCGATGACCAGGACCTGAGCCGCAAGGTGACGATTGAGCTGCCAGTCAAGTGGGGGAATCATCCCTGGAACTCCGTCTGGTCCGGAGCCAGTTTCACCCAGCAGGCCAATTCCATGCATGTTGATCTTGAACAGGCTCATTCGGCGCAACTTGTCTCACCCCCACGCAATGCTGGTCCGTTCTAATGCGCTTCCGTTCGATCACCGCTACTGACCGCTAGCCCAGCCCGGAACCCAGCCTGTAGTGCGGCCAGCGGCTAGCCGAAGCCCGAGTCAAGCTCTGGTCCCTGAGACCCGCCCTCGAAAGCGGGCCGGCAAAGTAGCCAGGGTGTATCTTGGTGGGAGTACTTTTCTACGGAACTTTCCCACGCCCTCCAGCGTAGGGATACAGAGAGGAGCCCTCTCCGATGAAGCGAGCCTTCCTTTTCTCCTTCCTGGCAGCCGCCCTTGCTCTGGCCACGCCCGCCCGTGCCGATCAGGACGCGGTCCAGTTCTTCAACGACATCAACCTCACCGCCGGAAATAACATCCATGACGCCGTCTGCATCCTGTGCAGCGTGCACGTTGACGGCGAAGTGAAGGGCGACATCGTTGCTATCTTGGGCAGCGTTCAAGTCAACGGCCATGCCGATCGCGATGTGGTCAGCATCCTTGGTGGCGTCACTGTCGGCGACAATGCCTCCATCGACAGGGACATGGTCAGCATTCTCGGCCCCGTGCGCCTCGGCGAGCACGCCACCATCGGGCGCGATGCGGTCTCAATCATGGGCTCCTATCACGCTGCGCCCTCAGCGGGAGTGGGCCGCGAAAACGTCATCCAGCCCGGCATCTACCTGCCCCTGCCCGGCCTGGTTCTCATCTTCATCCTCATCCTCATCGTGCGCGAGCACCGCGCCCACCGCCGCCGCCAACTCCTCCAGGCCTGGTATCAGACCCAGCCCCACCCCTAGCGGCTGCCCGCAGTCGTCCAAATGTGGGTGCCCCATCCTCGCCACGTTTTTGTTTTCGTGGCTAGGGTGGGAAAGAACCAGATCCCCCTCGAGCCTTTTCACTCCTTCATTCCCCTAACGAAATAGCTGTTCCCCATTCATCGCAGTTTCATTGTTCAGCTTCATCGCGATGGTTGGGCGGGGTGCGCCCGCCGACGCCCAAGGCCCTTTGGTCCCTCGGTTCCTATTCCCTATTCCCTGTTCCCTGCTCCCCCACGCCGGCCCTGACTGAAGTACTCTTCTCGAAGACGCTGAGCATGATGATGATCGTCCTCAAATTCGCTGGCTTGCCGTTGATGAGGCCCCTGCACCGCTCCGCCGCCGAGCTGCGCAAGGCCGTTTTGGGAGATGGGTAACCGTGACCGCGCGCCCCCTCCGCATTGTTCTGCCCGGCGGCAGTGGACACGTGGGCCAGATGCTGGCGCGCCATTTCCAGCTGGCTGGCCACCATGTCACCGTGCTCACCCGCTCGCCCTACACCGCGCCCTGGCAGACCGTGCACTGGGATGGAGCGAATCCGGGCACATGGGTTGAAACCCTTGAAGGCGCTGACGTCTGCATCAACCTTGCCGGACGCAGCGTGAATTGCCGCTACAACCAGAAGCACCGCCGCGAAATCTACGATTCGCGCATCGGAACCACTGGCCTCCTCAGCCGCGTCATTACCTCGCTCCCCGCTCCGCCCCGCATATGGATGAATATGTCCACCGCCACCATCTACCGCCATGCGCTCGACAGGACGATGGATGAAGCCACCGGCGAGCTGGGCGGCCGTGAGCTGATCTCACAACACAGGCACGCGCCCGAGACCTGGGATTTTTCCGTCGGCGTCGCCAAGGACTGGGAAGCACTCTTCTTCGCCATCCCCACGCCACGCACGCGCAAAATCGCTCTGCGCAGCGCCGTTGTCTTCAGCCCGGTTCCCGGAGGCGCCTTCGCCATCCTGCTCAACCTCGTCCGCATTGGCCTCGGTGGAACCCAGGGCAATGGCCGCCAGTTCGTCTCCTGGATTCACGAGGCTGACTTTACCCGCGCCATCGACTTCCTCATCAAGCATGAAGACATCGCCGGCCCAGTCAACCTCGCTGCTCCCAACCCGCTGCCCAATCGAGAGTTCATGCAGGCCCTGCGCGATGCGTGGGAGATGCCCAACGGCATCCCCGCCCCCTGGCCCCTGCTCCAGATCGCCACTTTCCTCATGCGTACTGAACCAGAGCTGGTGCTCAAGAGCCGTTACGTCGTCCCCGCCCGCCTGCTCCAGGCCGGATTCGACTTCGACTTCCGCAACTGGCAGGAAGCCGCAGACGACCTCGTCCGCCAATGGAAAAACAGACCCTGACGAATCCGCAACCCACGCGGGTGCCCCTGGTCCGGGGTCCCCAGGGACG
>Ga0302140_10003713_pt1 | contig 19547 bp, 19 predicted proteins | sample I_Bog_E1_1_FD_202095 | JGI IMG/M metagenome (GOLD analysis project Ga0302140, IMG submission 202095) | Peat permafrost microbial communities from Stordalen Mire near Abisko, Sweden - I_Bog_E1_1 | ecosystem: Environmental > Terrestrial > Soil > Wetlands > Peat | place: Sweden: Abisko, Stordalen... | reverse complement strand
CACCTAAATTTAGGAATATATTGCCATCTTTTAAGGCGGCTTCCTTATTGATTTTATTCGCGTCTTGATCAGATGTTATGATGGAATTTAATTTTATATTATTTGTTTTCAGGACAAATCCTTCTTTTAATGTCACAATCTAAATATAAGGCAATTAATTAGGAAAATTTGGAATTTTTAACTCTAAAATCAGCTGAAAATGAGAAATTAGCAGTCACATAATGATTAAATTGAGAGGAATTTCCTATATATAATGAAGCTGTCAGATTTGCCATTAAATTTATGTGGCTTTTGGAATGATCGTCTCCTTTGATAAATGCAATTGTAGGCTGGTAGTCGATTTGATTTTCAATAAGAAATGAGATTTCCTGGGTTGGCATATTTTTCAATTCTGGGAATAACCCATCTTATGTAAAAAATAAAAAAAAAAATTTATTCAAAATATAATTTTTGGAAAAAAATACTTATAGTTCTTGAATCCAAGTTCACTCCAAAACCATTTGTAATGTTTCCGAAAATGGTATAATTTAAAATGTGGGTGTCAAAAATGTGTTTGAATAAGGAATTGATAGTTATTTGATGAAGAAAAATTTGTGAGACGTTTTCAGCTGAAAATAATAAAGAATTAAAAAAAAATTTAGGAATTTTTACTGAGATTAACTTGGAAAGGAATTGGTGGAACTAAAATTTCTGGGGTGCTGTTGCGTTTGTAAAAGTCTCCATTCACATTAATAATAAAATAACTTTTTTTAAATTGATAAATATACAAAATCAAATTTGTTAGTTGATTTTACTTTCCTAATACAAATGGGCCATTTGTCAAAGAGATGTCCAAGTTTACATCACTATCAGGCAAATCGATTTCATTAGGGATATCTTGTGTCACTTTGTCAATGCTCTTTTAAAATATTTTTAAATTTGAATGGAAAAAAATATTATTAAAAACCTTTTGAATTGCAGATTGCAATGAAGATGAAATCTTTGATTCAATCAAAGGCCAGATTAAATCAATGGTTTCTTGGGTTAAATAAGCGAGTATTTTTTTATCTAGCCAATCTCCAAAATTCAAAAATAGTTTTGTATAATCGAGATACAGAGAAGAGAGAGCAATATTGAGTTGTTGTGATTCGTTTTTGGAAATATTGAGATTAAAATTGATAGATAATCCTTCTAAATCAATGTAGCCAGATTGTTTGATATCAATTAAACCATATTGAATTACATATTGGAAGGATATAAAAAGTGTGGAAGCAACTCTAGAAAAGAAGAAATAAAATAAAACTTGAAATTAAAGAAACATTTTGACATCAGTTGTGTTATCGCTTTGAAATTTGACGCTAAATTGGCTATTATCAAAATTAATTGTGCTGATGGTAATGTTGCTCATATTGAAAATGAAATTCATAAAAATTATTTCTTTTTCATCATACATATCAGGAATTTTAATATTTTTTAGAATGCCAGAGAGGTCTGAGAGAAACTGTAATATAAAAACATGAAAATGTAAAAATAAATATATTTTGCAAACTTGTATCGAACTATTTTTATAAAAATCATTGGATATTGCTAGAGCTATGCCTGAATTTGTTTTGTTAGAAAGTTGAAAATCAAAAATTTGCGGATTTCTTAGCAAAAATGGAGGAAGAAAAGGAATTTTTGCTGCTTCAAGAATGACTGAAACCCAAATTAAAAGAACAAGAATTTTGATCATCATTTTAATTAATTTTAGGTTTTATTATGATATTTTTTCGTTGTTTTTGCTTAAAATAATAAAATTTCTTCTTTTTTTATAATAACATTTTTGTATTATAGTTTTTAATTATTCTAAATAGATATATTTTTAATTTAAATTAATGGTTTTTGAAATTTAAAACTTAAAAAAAAAGATTTTTGTATTTATGAAAATAATTTCAAATTTTTTTTTCTAATTAATTGTTCAATAAAATTCATGTTCACCTTTTTTCATGATGAAAAATTTCTGCTTTTGCAAAGAAAATAATTTTTTTTTTTTCCTTTTAAATTTTGTTTTATTTTGAAGAAAAAAATTTATAATTTTCCTGTGGCCAAAGCTCTCCGATAATCTTCAAAATCTCCATTAAACTTCTTCAATTTTTGATCTCTAATATACCAAATGCACTCGCAGACACTGGCCACCATATGTTGATCATGGCTGACAATCAGCACCCCACCAGTGAAATTATTCAAAGCAATAATTAAGGCGTTAACAGCATCAATATCCAAATGATTTGTGGGTTCATCCAATATCAAAATGTGAGGGTTTTTCCAAACACTTAAAGCAAAAGCCACTCTGCTTTTTTGTCCTCCTGACAATAAATACATTGGTCTTAAAGCCATATTTCCAGTGACTCCAAATGATCCAAGATGGCTTCTATAGCTTTCGCTACTGGACCCAGGATAACTGTGAGCAATTTGTTCTAAAGGTGAAAGTACTAAATCCAATTGTTCAATATGATGTTGGGTGAATAAAGAGACTCTCAATCTATTATGTCTGAACTGTGAACCCTCCAAAAGACTTAACTCTCCCATGAGAAGTTTGAGGAACGTAGACTTCCCCACTCCATTGGCACCAACTATAGCTATCCTCGACTCCATGTCAATTCCAAAATTCAAGTTTTTCAGAAGGAGCTTGGTTTCCGAATAACCGAACAATCCATCTTCAACTTTAAGCAATGGTGGTCTAAGTTTATCGGGTGCTGGGAAAATGAAAATGCATGATGGATCCTCAATGATTTCTTCGACCAGCTCCATTTTTTGCAATGCTTTGATTCTTGATTGCACTAAGCTGGCTCTTTTGGCATTATATCTGAATTTATCAATGAAGGATTGCATATGATCGACCTTCATTTTTTGGGATTCCAATTGCTTGCTCTGTTGAATGTAATCCTGCTTTCTGGTTTTTTCAAAGGAATCATAATTGCCTCGATAATAAACTAGTTTCAAATTGAAGAAATGAACTATATCAGAACAAACCACGTTCAAAAACTCTCTGGCATGCGAAACAACCACCACAATGTTCTTCCAATTCACCAGATAATCTTCAAGCCACATCACAGCATCCAAGTCCAAATGATTCGTCGGCTCATCCAATAACAAAATTTCGGGCTGCACAAATAAGGCTCTGGCAATAGCCACTCTCATTCTCCATCCTCCTGATAACAGACTGGTTGGCAATGCTAACATCTCATTTGTAAACCCTAAACCATTTAAGATTGTACAGGCTCGGGATTCTGCTCCATAAGCATCTATCTCTTCCAATTCCTTGTATATTTCCAACAATCTCATTCCAGCAGTTTCGGTTAATTCAAGGTTCAGCTTTTTCTCTTCTGCCAACAACTCAGCTCTTCTGCGGTCACATTCTAAAACTGTATCCAAAGCACTTTTGTCCTCACCGTCGACCTCTTGTTCCACAAGCAATATTTGAAACCCTTTAGTGAATTTATCAAAATCACCTCTGGCTAAAGCGCTCAATAAGGAAGTCTTCCCAATACCATTTCTTCCTATCAACCCGTATTTTCTTCCCCATGTTAATTTAAATTGCGTGTTCTCTAAGAGGTTTCTACCCCCAACTATCAAAGTCAAATTATCTATCAAGAGGTCTTTACCTCCTTTGACCAGCTCTTTATTGTGCTGGACCACTGTAGGAGGGAGCTTTTTTCTAATGTGATCTAATTCGATTAGATGATGTTCATATGCCTCTCTTTGTTTTTTATCTTCTTTCTCTCGTTTCTTGGATTTTATCATATCAGTGACTTTATTTTCATCCAGAAATTGAAACTTTTCTTGGCCCAAAAACGCATCAACAGACCCTCCGGTGCCTTCACCTTTTAAATTGACTTTATTCAAAATCACAGGCGCACTTAATTTTTCTGCAACAAAGGATAATTTGTTCTCAATGGTAATTAGCTTTTTGTTAAGGAGTTCCTTGTAGACTTGCTCGCAAAGCTCGGAAACCAAAGTAATGGAGACTTTATTACCATTCTTAACGTATTCACCTATTAACTCTAATAGATCGCGTGCATTGTTGGGTGGCTCTTCTAAAATCATGCCTGCCATATAGGGGTAATAGATTTGCGGCAGAGCTGATTGCATGAGCTTTGCAATTAAGAGATCAGAAATTTCTGAAATTTTTTGTAATCTTAGCTGCTCATTCTCAAGTTCCGTATCCTCCATTTCTTTGATATTTTTAATTTATGTTTTTTCTTTAAAAAGTTTTAAGTACGATTAATTTTTAAAATAATTTATTGATTTTTTTAAAAAAATGGATTAAAAAAAATGAAATAAATTTTGGATATTTTTTTAAATACAAAAAATCCTTTATTGAAAAAATTATATTAAAAAAGTATTGTTTTCTTCTTATTAAAAATTTTTTTTATCATATGACAAGAGATTCAAATATCGTTGTCTTTTTTAAAAAATAATAAAAAAATCACAATATTAATCTTCACATAAACTCATCATCTTTTATTTTTCAGTAAGCTCTCTATATCCTTGCCAATCACTTGGAGCCATAAAATTTAGTTCTTTCATAACCCCTAAAATTGTAAGCGAGGGTCCATCTTCAGGTCTTTGATTGAAACATAGATCCAACTTGCTTTTACATGCCCCCCAATCGCCCTTTATATAGTTATCAAACGCTTCAGAAAAGGTGTTTCTAAAAACTCCAAACACATTTTCAGTCATTTTTAATAAATCTTTATCAATATCAAAGAAGCTTGAAGCTTTGATGCCTTCTTCCTCAGAATTGAAAACCGATTCCAAAATATTGTTTTTTGCAACCCTATGCTTTTCTTTTAATTCTGCTTTCGTGAAACCTTTATCCACACTTGGTGTGAGAACTGAGATATCAATATCAACTGTGAACAATCCAACAGGTTTTTTAGAGCCTTTCACTGTGACTCTATCAATTTCCCTGCAATACCTTTGTGTCTTTTTTGATAATATTTTATGCAATTCATTGCTAATAAGCAAAGGGACTCCATATTGTTTGGTAGCAGCCTCTAATCTAGATGCCATATTCACATTTGGAGATAGGTAGCTTGCATCTATTTTGAACTCCGAGCCAATGGCTCCTTCAATAGCCCAGCCAAAATGTAATCCGAATCCCATTTTTACTTTGTAATTGGGCATTCGAGCAGTTAGTCTTTCATTGTAACGATATTTAAGCACCTGTGGCTTTTTATTTATGCCTGCAATGATCTTCAAAAAGGAAATAACTGATAAATCAGCCACATTTTTGGTGATCCTATTCCTTTTCAATTCCAATGTTCCATCAGTTTGCGTGATGATTTCATCCAATGGGAATTTGTAGACAAGCAAAAATGCATCTCCTATGTTTTTATTCGCAGCTCCTCCATATTTATCCACTGTCTTATGAACTATTTGAGCAATGCAGTTCACAAACATCATCACTTCTTCTTGTAAAACTTCTGTCGTGTCCGTGAAAGACCGAATATCACAAAACCCAAACACTGCACATCGTCTTTTACCTGCACTCATTGGGTCCACATCTCCACCCTTTGCCATATTGGACGCGATAATTTCAGACCCAGCGTCTCCGAATCCCAATGCCAATAACGTGCCGATTTTAACAATGGCGTTTTCTATCAAAGTGGTTTCAAATTGCATTCCCTCCTTCGATTTATCTACGATGACTTCTTCTTTGGAGGCCAATGGATTACTTGCGATTTTATTGACTCTGATAATCATTCGTTCTATCGGTTTGAGTGCAAGCTCGTTGGCGTCTTTTGTGAAATAAAAGGCAGCCCAAGCCAGGACAAGGCAAACAAAAATGGTTCTTGTGATGCTGGTGACAGCAGTTAATTTTGCTGTTACTCGTAAATCTATAATTGCTACGAAAGCTGATTCACCTACACTTACAGAAGTTTCTTCCTGTTCATCTACTCGAAGATCATTTGGATTCATGGTCTGATAAGTCAATGTGGGATAATTTGGTAAATAAACGTAAACCAAAGGTTCAGTGGTGTCAACATACTGGGAGGTGTAATTATGGTACACGTCCATAAAAACAGAATGAGATATTGAAGGATTTGTTGAATAAGCTGCCAAATATTGAATTCCAATGGTGTATCCTTTATCAACATCAAAATAATAAGCCGAATCAAATAGAGGCACGCAAAAAATCAACGACAACACTAAAATAACCACTCTTTTGGTTGTCAGTTCTGATAGTCGTTTACCAACTCTGGACTCTTTTGTCTGTTCTTCTTGCACTTCTGGATCAAAGGGTTGGATTTTGTCCCAGTCTGAATATTTGGATGGACTGATTGAAGCACTTCTCATTGTTGATAATTTAGGGGCAATGGATTGATTTTTTCTAGACACCAAAGTATTATTATTATTCATTGTTTCATTCATTTCAGAATTATTCTCCATGACTTGATCGTTTTCTAGGTTGCCTGTAACGTTGCCTGTAACGGGCATCACTCGGATTTGGAAAACACTGGGACTTTTCATTTGAGCAGAATTCAGTGGTACAGGGGAATTCGCTCTTGAAGGAGAATAATCCATTGAATTGTTGTTGTCTAAATTGTTCACCTTGATGTCAGGAGCTAAAATTGTTTGAGGGTGTTTTATGGTATTCAAACTGGGATCGTTTTGAATTCTCCTCAAGACCGATTGATGTTCTGTGTTTTTCCAAGTTTTCCATAATTTCACAATACGGATCAGCCGAATCAATCGGATCACTCGACTAGCTCTAAGGTAAAGCAATGTCAATATTAAAATTAAAATTTTTTTGATTTTCAGTTAAAATCAAATAAAATTATTAAAATTAAAATTAATTTGATAATGTACCTGCTTCCAATTTTCGCAGTTCTGGATGCTTGGGCCATAGATGCTGAATTTCCACTAGAAACGATAAAAATAAATAAATATTAAAATAAAAGAAATCTTACAATAATTTGTTTGAGAGTAGTGACAAATCAAAAATTAGGGTTGCTGTTGAAATTATATCAAGCCAGAAGAAAAACGAAAAGATGTAGTTTTTTTTCACCAGCATGCTGAGTATGATTTCGAACGTGAAGATTCCCATGCAAGCAAAGGTGATTCCATCAAATATCAGATCATCGGCTTTAGTAGAGATCAGATATTTGACATCTCCGAAAAACAATGCATAAATGGTAAATATGGTAATTGGTATCTGAAGTAGTTTTGAATCCAGAAAGAGCTCAATTTGCACAATTCTTCGGTTCTTGATTTCCTCTTTTAATTTGAAGACATCCACTTCCTTCTCTTGAGATTTGACAGGTGAGTTAGTGCGATTATTTCGGCTGGCAGTGCCGGGCATTGGCATGGCGGATTGTCTTTTGTCTTTGAGAAATTCTTGCAATCTGCTGTCTCTTCTTTCATTTTCTGATATCCCTTGAAACATCAGCTGTTTTTTGGGCTTATCACTTTTTTCTTTTGGGGACCCGTCTGAGGGGGCTTTCAGCGGCTTCAGAGTTTCATCATTGTTTGTGAACAGTTCTGGGGACAGTTTTGGAGGCAGGATAAGAAGGTTATCGGAGAGTGTCCTTTGAGGATTCAGAAAGAGCATTTCTTCTTTGGTATCGGCAGGGTGTACATCCATATTTATCAAATGAGAGATTTTTTATTTGTGTTATTAAGGAATATGTTATTTATTTTAGAAATTTCGTTTTTTATAATCCTTGTAAAAAAATAGCTTTTTTTTTTTGTCTTATTTTATTTTGAATTTTCTTTTTTTTTATTTGAATTTTGTTTTTGATTTTTTTTTTTTCTCGTTTTTTTTTACTTTTTTAACCGACTGTCACAGTTTTCGCCAAATTTCTTGGTTTGTCTGGAGTAATTCCCTTCAAAAGGCAGATCTCATCAGATATCTTCTGGAAAGGCAACACAGAAAGCACGGAAGTCAAATGGTTGATATGAGGAATTTCAATGTATTCATTGATTTTGTCCTTGCTTAATTTGTTCAAGCAATCGGTAATGACCACAGTATGTGCATTTCTTGATTTCACCTCTCCTAAGCAAATTTCCATTTCATGCAAATATTCATCATCCAAAATCGTCAACATAACTAAACCAAAATCATTTTTTTTAATTGATAAATTTTTTTAAGCAAAAAATTACCTTTAGTTTCCTCATTTTTGTCAGCATTGATCAAAGCAATTGGACCATGTTTCATCTCTCCGGAAGTAAAAGTTTCAGCATGGATATAGGTAGTTTCCTTGATTTTCAGGGCTCCTTCACGGGCAATTGGCAAGGCAGGCCCTTTGGCCAAAATCATCAAAAAGGTTATATCTTCATAAATATTTGCGATTTTTCTGCATTTCGCCTCAATTGAATGCAAAACCTCCCCTAAAATTTATGGTTAATATAATGTTCAGAAAAGAAAATAATTTACCGAAATAAACTGGCAGTTGTCTTAAAGAATTTTTGAGTTCGATTCTCAATTGCTTTTTTAGGTCGTGTTGTCTATGATGAGAAATCCAAATTCCGATCATAATCAAGGCAACAATTTGAGAGGTGAACGATTTAGTGGCTGGCACAGCGACTTCTCTTCCGCAATTCAAATACACTCCACAATCAACATTGGCAGCGATCATAGATCCCACAACATTAACAACTCCCATTGTGAACATACCTTGATTTTTCGCCACTTTCAGCTAATTTAGTTTTTTAACAAATGCATTTTTTTGTTTAAATTTAGTTTACAGCTTTATAGATATCAGCAGTTTCTCCAGATTGCGACACAAAAATACCACCTGCATCATGTCTTGGGAGATCATAGTCATTGAATTCGGATGCTTCGATTGCATGGATAGTGTTGAAAATCTCCAAACTTTTGTAAAGTCTCACGGCTGTTTGGCATGCATAAAATGATGTTCCACATGCTATGAAGGTAAGGTTCTTGATTTTGTTGATTTCATCAACATGGGCTTCAAGTCCACCAAGTTTTGTGCAATCTTCAAATGAAATAATTTTTAAATAAAATTTGGGATGTTGTTCAACCTTCACTGAATTGGTAGGATAATCTGGCTCCATAGTTCATTGACTTCAACAAGGTTTCAGGTTGTTCAAACATCTCTTGCTCAAAGAAATATTTGAATGGAGGGTTTGGTTTGATCTGAACCACTGTTTTATCCTTGATTTGCTTGATTCTTTCCTTGCTGTTTTTGTAGAACTCATTGCAATTCTTGAGGTCAAGCTCCACAATTTCTCCATCATTTAAACTGATGTAATTTGAGGTGTGCTTTTCAAAAGCAATTCTCTAAAATTTTTTTTTAACAATTTGTAATCTAAAAAAAATACTTCAGAAGCAACAAAAATTGCCTCATGATGCAATCCTACCAAAATTGGACTTCCGTTTCTTGACACTACCATCTTATGTGGTTCATCCTTGTGAATTACCAGCAACCCCCAAGTCCCGACAATTTTTTCGGCCAAAGTTCTCTTGACGGCATCCAACAAAGTGCATCCTTCATCTAAGAAAAGCCCAATATATTGAGCAATGAGCTCAGTATCAGTTTCTGATTTCAATGTGATTCCCTTGGACTGCAAATCCTTTCTCATGGCCTCAACATGATCCAAAGTCCCATTGTGAATCAAAGCAATTCTTTCCTTCATATCAGTGTGAGGATGGGCGTTCTCATCAGTCTTACCACCACATGTGGCCCATCTTGTATGTCCTAAACCACTGACGCATTGTTTATGTCTCAATGGAACGTCATGCTTGAGTTTTTCAATGCAGTCAATCTTCTTAGTGGCATCCGAGGCGCATTTTGTCAGAGTCAAAGTTTTGGCCTCATTGAAAGTGACGATGCCTTAATAAACCAGTGAAATTTAGTTAGAGAGAAAGGACCAAAAAAATGCACCGGCAGAATCGTAACCACGGTTTTGCAAAAGTTCAATACCTTCCAAACAAACTTTTTCGGCATCGTTATGTTGAGTCAAAACTCCAATGATGCCACAATTTTCCTGAAAGGAGATAAATATTTATAAAAGAAGAAGAAAAAAGAAATTAAAAATAATACGTTTTTGAGACGATTTTGATAGAAGGAGGAAAGAGAAAGACCGAAAGCTGCAAGGAATACGTTTTTGACGAACGGGGTGGTGCGAAAAATTTTGGAGAACATGATATTTTTTTTTTTTTGGGCGAATTGAATTTCGAGATTTTTTTATTTTATTAAAAAATTTATATTTAATATTGAAAAAGATATTTTGTTTTTGTTAAGGTCTTTATTTTTTTTATTTCAAACTTTTTTTCATATTTTCCAAATCAGAAAAAAAAACCATTATTAATACTGCTCTTAATATAAAAGTTATAGGAATACAAATTTATTCTTCGATGCCAAAAGTTTGGTCGGGTCTTGCGGCCGTTTAAATCTGCAATGGGAATAAACAAATTTTTTTAGCAAATAGGTGAAATTTTTTATTACACGGAAGAACTAAAAATTATATTTAAATACAGAATTGCAAACCCTCCCGAAAAATTATACTAATATAAGTAAATGTTTGCTATTTTTTTTTCCTTTCTCCGTATCATTTTTGTGTTCATCTTCCTCCTTTTTCATCAGGCAGCAGTTCTTGAACGCTTTTTTCGAACCGCAATAGCATTTTTTATTTCTCGGATAATCATTTTTGTTAATTTTTTTCGCGTATTTTTCTTCTGAAATCTCCAAATTATCTATCTTCTCATTTAATTTATATTCCTCATCCTCCTTAAATTTAAAATTTTTTTTTTTTTCTTCTTCTACATCTCCATTTTCAACCTCTCCTTCAAAAAACTCGTTATTGTTTAAATCTCCTGCAGCTATTTTCTCCAACAAAGCAAAATTTACACTTTTTGCTGGTCCATCAACATCATTCAAATTTCTCACACTGCTATAATGTTCCCCAATATGTTCTCCATAATGATAGGCCAAATGCAAAAATCGGAAATTCCCTTTCTCATCAATTTGAGGCTCATCATGCTCATTGGATATTATCATTGGAGGTCTATCAATCATATGGATCACAAAATTGACTCCCAATGCTTTGCTCAAAGCTTGAATCTCTATGTTACCACCCCAAACACCATCTGTGGAAATTATGGATATGTATTTGGAGAAAGTCAAATCATCAGGGATGAAATTTGCAAAAAACTCTTCATCTTCTTGCAGTTGCTCCACTGCTGATACGCGATATTTTTTATATTGGCCTTCATCGCCATCGAGTTGATCTGCTATTGCTCGAAAAAGACAATTCCCATCACCTTTGATATCTTTTAAAAATAGCTCGTTTTCAAGCATTTTTGATTGGAAAGATGAAAAATGCTTTTCCCAAATGTTATGGTCCGAAGTTCGACATTGATGTTTTTGGGATTTTGGGTTTTTGCCTGCAATTTTTTTGTATTTATTACAGTTTTTCTTGTTTCGCCCCATTTTGTTTTTTCTATAAAATAATAGTTTTTAAAAAAATCCTATTTTTTAAGCATATATAGTGTTTTTTAGATTCGACTTCCTTGCACTCAAAAATTCTTTTATTAAATATTCCTTATATCAACTCTAGCCTTAGGATCATATTTCGATCCCTTAAATATCTCATCTCTATAAAGCTCCATCTTTTTATGAGAAGAAATCAACGGATTTCCTAACATGAAATTATCGATATCTGCCACTTTCCATACTCCAAAATTGAATTTCGTCAGCCTTTTAAAACATTTTTTTTTTTTGTTAGTTCTCAAAATATTTACCATTCCATATAATTTTCCAATTTATAGGAGCTTTTTAAAGCAGCCACAGGTTTCATTTGAGTTTCAAACACAATGATGTGTTTCCAAGAATAATCTTGAATAGGAACAACAATTTCTTCACCATTTGGTCGAATAATTTTTAATCTCAGGTTAGTTTTTATTTCAGCCAACACTCTCATAACAGCCTATTTAAAAAAAAACCAATAAACAACCCTCAAAAACGCGTATTTTTATTCTGAAACCTTTTTATAGGAGTCATACATCGTCTTGTTTTTTTCTGGATCAATGAATTTTTTAGGATCGGTGATATCCAATGGGGTATAAACCACAAGTCCCATATCTTCGTTGTCAATGTATTTATGATATTGATCCTCAGGGTAATTTTCCTGCCGGTTCACACTCACCCCCCTTACCATTACCATGTCCAAAATATTACACATTTTTGCGATTGGCTCTCCAAAATTGCCATTCATGTCCTCGAAAGCTTGGATCTAAAAATTTGCCAATTTTTTAATATTTTCATGGAATTTGCAAAAACCTTGTAGCCATTTTTTAGAAGATTTTGTGTCCGATTTAGAACCACCTTTGAGAATGTAGGCTCCAAATATTGAGTTAAAAACTCTGTGTCTTGAGCAGCCATCGAATAAACGGTCCCCATGAAAATTTTAGTCAAATGGTCCCATAAACCTTTTTCTGAAATCTTGTTTCGAATTAGAAGTTGGCTTGCTATAAATTTAGACTTTTTTTATTTTTTAAAAGAATGCCAAAAGTTTGCAACCTTAGGTGGAATGTCAATGGAATTGCCATAGATATTATATGGGAGATCTAGTTCTTCTAAGAGTTTTCGGCTTAATGAGGTCTCTTGAGTTGTTTCGGATAAATCCGTATTTTCATTTAATATTGTTGTATTAGTTTCTCCTCCTTCTATGATAGAATTTTGTGTAGAAAAGTGGCAACATTTTTGGTAAAGCCATTGATAAGAATAGAGCCTTTTGATGCTTTTAAGCATGATTACTTTGATTTTTTTTTTAAATATTTTACTTGAATTATTTGGAAAAAAATTAAAAAAGATGTTCTCATTATAACCCACCCGATATATTTTTTGGATAAAATATGAAGAAAATGATTATAGTAATGTTTTTTATATCTTTTATTATAAAATTTTTGATATTTTTAAAATTTCTATTTTTTTTAAAATTATGTTTTACGGTAATAAATAGTTTTTTTTTTTTAATATGTTTAGATTTTGAGATTAAAAAAAATATATTAATATTTGTTGTAAAAATCCAGAAAACATAGTATTCATTATTTATATGCTTTGCTTTGCTTTTTCAGACAAAGTGGTTTGATTTTGGGGGAAGTTTCATTTTTCCAGGGGTGTCTTCTTTCTTTCAGAATGTTTTCATATTCTTTTAATTGATTCAAAAAATTGTTCGGTGAAATTATGTTCCTTTTTTCCTCAACAAACTTTTTTGCTTTTAAAAATGACCATTTTTGATGTTTCATCAAAAATGCTATAATTGCAGTTGGACTTCTTGAAACTCCCATTGCGCAATGAACAAGAACACACCCTCCTTTTTTTGATGAGAAATTTATGAAATCAGCCATCATGTCAAAATATTTGATTAGTTCGAACGATTCAGAATCTTCAGCTTTTATGTGCATATAAACAAAAGACTTTGGGTAAAAAGGTTCAAACTCTTCAGCCACTATTAAAATATGAGAAACCTGGTTTTGCTTTAGAAATTTTAGGTTTTTTGCATCGACTAAATCGCCTAAAAATAAATTATCGAAAATGGAGCTCATTTTTTAACGAGTTATTTGTATAAATCAAATAAACGAAATGAATTTTTTTTTATGAATAAACAAATTTAACACTAAAAACATGTTTGTATTTAGTAAAAAAATTTAGTTTAATTTTTTTTCATTTAAATTCCATGTTTTATTTTCTTTTGCATTTCTAAAAATAGGATTTGAAAAAATTCCTTAAAAGAAAGAATCTTCTACATTATAATAATAATAATAAATACTTCTAAAATATATTTTTTCTAAAATCAAACCAATGCAAAGAAATTTTCATTATTTAATTCTTGCTATTCTGTATTTTTGCTTTATTTTTTCAAACAAAGCTGCGGGCTCTGATGAAAACAACCAAGAAATCAGCCATTTTTTCAACGGAGAAGGTTATAGAAATTTAGGAATTCCAATTCCAAATGGAGGCGCTCAGGGTCCTCCAATTCCAAATGGAGGACCTCAGGGTCCAACCAAGAGAGGTTTAGACCATGAAGCCAATCATTCCATAGATGAAAATACCACACATAGCCTTGCCAATCGTTCAAAAGAAGAATATCCAAAAACAAAAAATGAAAGTAATTTTAAACCAAATCATGAACAAGAATGCAATGACACTAATCAAAGTGAAGAGCATGATGGAAACAGATCTCATCTTTCTAAGCATTTCAACAAATCTCATGAACAAAGCAACTCATCAAAAAATCATGAACGCAATGGATCAGATGATCATTCTAATAATTCAAATGAATCTCATAAAGGTATCAGAATTTTGACTGATATCGAATTCTCACCAGAGCAACCCCCAGTCCAAGAAATTATGGTGAATACTTCTTCAATAAGTGAACCTGAAATTCCAGAAGAATTTAAGCAACAGGATCAAGAGGATGAAATTTTAGAAGAAAACAGTTCAAATGAGACCTGTCAACACGAGCATGAACATCATCGCCATAATAGATCAAATGACAGAAATGGATCGAATGAATCCCATCATCATGGTCACCATCATAAACACGAGCATGATGATGAAAATTGCTCGAATGAAACAGAACATCATCATCACGAAGAGCGTCATGGACATAAACACCATCACCATGATCAATCAAATGACACAAATGGATCCAATGAATCCCATCATCATAAACATGAACATGATGATGAAAATTGCTCAAATGAGATAGAAAATCATCATCACCACGAACAGCGTCATGGACATAAACACCATCACCATAATAGATCAAATGACACAAATGGATCGAATGAATCCCATCATTATGGTCATGGTCACCAGCATAAATATGAACATGATGATGAAAATTGCTCGAATGAGACAGATCACGATGATGAAAATTGCTCGAATGAGACAGAACATCATCACAACGAACAGCGTCATGGACATAAACACCATAACCATGATAGTGAATCTCATCATCATAGTCACCATCATAAACACGAGCATGATGATGAAAATTGCTCAAATGAGACAGAACATCATCATCACGAAAAGCGTCATGGACATAAACACCATCACCATGAGAGTTCAAATGACACTAATGAATCCAATGAATCCCACCATCATAGTCACCATTATAAACATAAACATGATGAAAATTGCTCGAATGAGACAGATCACGACCACGAAGAGCGTCATGGACATAAACACCATCACCATGATCAATCAAATGACACTAATGGATCCAATGAATCCCACCATTATAGTCACCATCATAAACATGAACATGATGAAAATTGCTCGAATGAGACAGTTAATGACCATGAAAAGCGTAGTTCAAATGACAATCATCACCACCATCATGAACATGATCATGATAACTGCTCAAATGAGACAGAAAATAATGAAACGAGCGAGTCCGATCATCAGAGTCATCATCAAAATAATCAATCTTGGAATTATAGAGAAGATATTGAAGGTAGATTCGCTTTTAAGAAACATCATGGAGACCATGAAAATAGAGATTCATTTGAATTCGATCAGGAAAATTCCTCTGACTATGAATATCCAAGACATCCTTTCAGAAGACATGAAGGAAATGGAAGCCATAAATTCTTCAACATCTCTGGTTCTGAAGGAAGACCTTCTCATTCTGAAGGAAGACCTCCTATGGGAAGACACAATTTTGAAGGTGACAATAACAGTGGGGTAGATTTTGGAAAAAACTTAAATAATGAGACGATGTCGTTTATGAAATCAGCCAACGGAATGAAGCAAAAAAGTGATTTAACTGTTAGGACAGGAATCAACTCTTTTTTTAACGATCAGATGAATGAACGAAGTCAAGAAGAAAATAACAAATCAACGCCACTCCCTCCTGGATTGAAGAGACTTTTAGTATTTTTTTTTAGTTTGAAAAAAAAAAATTAATTTGAAAATTTTAGGCTCAAAAATACTAATTAAAGGAAAATGGGTCAAAGAAAGAAACATAATATTTATTATTTAGTTTAGCAAAAGAAAACAAAAGAGATTAAATTTAATAGTTAATCAAAGAAATTATGAAAAAACAAAACTAAAAAAAACTTCTAAAAAAAAAACAAAGTTGCATTTTTAAAACAAAAATCCTTCTATTATTATTATTACAAAAGCTGAGACAATTCATTTTTAGAAGGACAATTCAAAATTTAAGAGATAAATTTATTTTTCTTTCGAAATTTCTTTAAAAAACGAAAAGTCCATCAAAAAATGAATTGTTGTAAATTTCGTAATAATTTTCCTAATTTCTGTTTTTAAGCAAAGATTGAAATTTTTCAGCCAAAAAAACAAAACAAAAATAGTTTATGAAATTACTTATTCCAATTCATAAGTGAATCATTTCCTTGAATTTTTTTTTAATAACATCTAATTATGATCAAAGTTCAGAGTGCATTTCTAATGTTGAGTGCTGTAATTCCTAAAAATTATTGCTTACCTTTTCGCTCATAGTTTTTCGTCTTAGAAAGTGATCGAAAAAGGAAAAAATTATGTAGAACATTCCTTTATTTATAAAAATAAATTGCCCGACCCTCTGCTTCTAGTACTTTTTCATCCAAAGTGGAAATAATGTTTTATATTTTTTTTTTTTTGATTTGAAGAATCTAATAAATGCATCTACTTTTAAACATATTGGCTAAATGAAGATTAATACGAAATTTAAAGAAAAAAAATTTCTTCTTTTAACAGAACAAAAATCACTTTTTTTGAATTAAATGAATTAATAAAATTTCCAAAATTACAAAAAGTCAATATATTTAGAAAAATTATTAATTTTAATGAAGTTTCTTTTTTTTATCATTTCAATATTAAATGTGGTCTTACCTTCTTCTTTTTTATCCCATAAAGTCAATTATTGGAGCATCTATCACACAACCTTCCAAATTCAAGAGAATATACAAAAATTATTGATAACCTGCAACCAAAAAATATCTGAAGTTCCATTAAAATTATTTTTTGCATCCTTTCTAATTTAATTATGGGAAAAAAAAAGGAAACGATTTCAAAAGATCCTTTGATAAAAGCTTACACCATTGAAGATAAAAAAATTGGAATTCAAAAAAATAAAGAAAAAGCTTTTCTTTTATTTGGAGAACATGCCCGTGAATTAATATCCTCGGAAACAGGTTTTCATTTATTAACTGATTTCTGCCAAGATGACCTTCAAAACACTGCAAATTTTATTCTCGAAAATTTTATTTTGAAAATGGTAATAATCGCAAATCCCACAGGCAGAAAAATTGTGGAAGAAGGAAACTTTTGTTGGAGGGGAAATCAAAATAAAGTGGATATTAATAGGAATTGGGGTTTTCAATGGAAAGCTAAACAGCCAATTGACGATTTCATTCAAACGGATCCTGGGAAAAAAAAATTCAGTGAGCCTGAAACAAAAGCCTTACAAAAAGCCATTCGTTTATTTCGACCGGATATTTTTTTAAGTGTGCATTCCGGAATGAATTCTTTGATGTTTCCTTATGCATATTCCATGAAAAAACGTAATAATAAATAGGATAAAAATGATTTTTAAAATAAGGAAGCCGAAAGAAATTACAATGTTATGATGAAAATGGTGGAAACAATAAAGGGGAAATATTGTCCGGAATGTGATTTAGGGCAAATTAAGATGGTTGTTGGATATGATAGCTTTGGATCGTCAATAGATTACATTTATGAGACTTTTAAGACACCTTTGGTTTTTGTTTTTGAAATTTATGCTGGAAAGGATGAGGATTCATCACCTCGGTTCAAATCTTTGGAAAAATTGAAAAACAAAAAAAATCGTGGTAATTTAGCAATAAAATCATCTTTAATGTCACATGGGTAATACATGAATATTATGGAAAATATATTTTATTTTCTTTTCTAGAGAATTAAGAACATTTGAAAATGCAGAGGATTGTTTTCGCCATTTTAACCCATTGACCAAAGAAGAATATGATGAATCAGTTAAAAAATGGAAACAAGTAAAAGAAAAATATTCTTGTGATAAAATTATATTTAATTTATTAAATACAGTCAATTTTAGAACTTCTTAGTCTGTCATATGATAATCCAAAAAATTAATCTTAAAATTTTGTTCAAATGAAAAAAAAAATAGTCAACATTTCTCTTGAAAAAAAAAACCATTAAAAAATTAAAATTTTTATTTTTTTCAAAAAACGAAATGTATATGATTTTTATTAAACAAACAAAACAATTGAAGCTATTTAACTAAAATTAAAGAACCTCATCGAATGTAAAGAATGCAAAACTTTAAACACTTTTTCTTTTTCATGTGTATCCTTCAAATTTCTATTTTCTATCATCCCTAACACATTGGTAATAGCAAAACGATTCCCAACATTGGTAACGATATTATTTTTTCCTAAGCTTTTAACTTTGATATGTTTACAATAATTTCCAGGGAAACTATTTTTGTTTATCAAATTATTTTCTAGATTTAAAAGAGTGAAATTAGATGGGCTAAAGTTTTGCCTATTTCTGAGCATATGATCATTAAAATCATTCAAAAATACCATATTCGAGCTTTTATTAGCAGGGGAAACTAATTTTAATTGTAAAGGTTTTTTTTGGGCTTGCTTTAATATTTTGAACTGAGACTTATTCATCATTTTTTCTTGATTAAAATTGATTTCAGGAGAAGGGAGTTGATGTTTTTCTAGTGAAATTAATGATGTTTGATTGAAATTTGTTTTCTCTTCTTTATTACCTAATTTTAAAGGCCTGAAATCCAACCGAGTTTTGAATTGAGTTTTAGGAGTGATTATATCACTCTCAGTTTGTAAAACTCTTTGAGGATAACTTTTCAAGGTATTTTTGGATGATGTTGGAATTGATTCCAATCTATTTAGTTGTTGTTTTTTCATAGGAGTTCTTTTTGGAAAAATGGCATTATTTTCCTTTTTTTCTTTTAAAAGGATTAGACTTGATTCACTTTGATCCTCTTCCCAATTTAGCAGTTTGGTTTCATCGAAACGGTTGAATTTTTCTTGGAAAGTCTTTTTGGCTCGAAGCTGGGAATTGGATTCCAAGAGATGCTGGAGAGCCATTTTTTCCAATTCTTTTTGATCAAGCATTTTTTTTTTTTTTATTAAGGAAAAATTAATTAATTTTTGGTTTGGCAATAGATAAAATAATAAATTTACTCAATTTTTTTTTTTTAATAACGAGATTAAAATTTTTCATAAAAATTAATTGAAGGAAACATGAAGTAATTATTTAAAATTTACTGACAGCTCACAAAAAATCATAATTTTATAAGAAGTTACCTTAAAAACAAAAATAACAAAAATTATTAATCTCAAAATTTCGAGTTTTTCAAAACCAATTCAGCCGGGTTCGGATTAAACATTTTGTTATAAAATACACACAAAATATCAGGAAATAGACCGAACAGTGGAATAGCGAAAAGACAAATCCATGACTAGTTCGTTTTACAAATAATTTAAAAACAATATTTACTTTTGGCATTGATAATAGCTGGAAAATTAACCCATTTATTTCAGGTTGCACTAAAGGAGAAATTGCTTCAGAGCAAAC
>Ga0302140_10003705_pt1 | contig 19570 bp, 14 predicted proteins | sample I_Bog_E1_1_FD_202095 | JGI IMG/M metagenome (GOLD analysis project Ga0302140, IMG submission 202095) | Peat permafrost microbial communities from Stordalen Mire near Abisko, Sweden - I_Bog_E1_1 | ecosystem: Environmental > Terrestrial > Soil > Wetlands > Peat | place: Sweden: Abisko, Stordalen... | reverse complement strand
ATAGGAACGATTCGCAGGCGCTGCAAGCAGCCACCGACGAAACCATGGGCTGCCTGGGTCTTGACCCGAACACAAAAGGCTCGGCCGCGACTGCCCAGCAAATGGCGCAAGCGGCTGCGCAGCGCGAGCTTTCCGTTGGCGAGCAGGGTACGCGCGTCACCCTCAGCGTCATCAAGAATGTCATCCGGCGCATGTCGGCAATGCCCGGCCAGCGCCTCGTGGTCATCGCCTCGCCCGGCTTCCTGGCCCCAACCAGCGAGGCCATTTCCGATAAAGCCGACATTCTCGATTTGGCCTCGCAGACAAACGTCATGATCAGCGCCCTGAACGCGCGCGGTCTGTTCACCACGAATATGGACGCCAGCGAGAAGGGCGCGTATAGCCCGACCTCACAGACCCTTTTCGCCCAATACCAGCGCGAAAGCGCCACCGCCACCGAAGACGTTCTGGCCGAACTGGCCGATGGCACCGGCGGCATCTTTTTTCACAACAACAACGATTTGAATGCCGGCTTCGCGCGCGTGGCCGCCGCGCCGGAAGTCTCTTACGTGCTCGGCTTCTCGCCTCAGGCAATGAAGCCCGACGGCGCGTTTCACCGCTTGAAAGTAAGCTTGCTCAATCGCAAAGGCGTCGATATTCAAGCGCGCCGCGGCTACTACGCCCTCAAGCATACCCGCAACGCCGAAGAGGACGCCAAGTCCGACATTGAAGACGCCATATTCTCACGCGAAGAGATGCGCGATATTCCGGTGAATCTGCAGACGCAATTTTTCAAGGCGGATTCTTCTTCCGCCAAACTCACCATCCTGGCGAAAGTGGACCTGCGGCCGCTCCGCTTCAAGAAACTCGACGGCCGCAACAATGACGTGCTGACTGTGGTTTCGGTATTGTTTGACCGGAACGGCAACTATATAACTGGTTTGACGAAGACTTTGACCATGAAACTGCGCGACGAAACATTGGCGCGCTTAACCTCCGGGGTCACTATTAAAGCGAATTTTGATGTGAAGCCGGGAACATATGTAGTAAGACTAGTGGTGCGGGATGCCGAAGGGCAAGCGATGGCGGCGCAAAATAGCGCGGTCGAAATTCCATGACAAGGTGGCTTATGCGGAACAAGAATAGAGTGCTAGTGGTTTTGTTGAGCGCGGTTTTTCTGGCGTTTGCCCTGGCAGGCGTGCAGGATCAGTCTTCCGGGCCGCTTATTCGCGCCGAGAAGAAGCTGGTGCTGGTCGACGTGGTCGTCACCGACAAAAAGGGCGAGTACGTGCACGGCTTGACGGCCAAGGATTTCCGTGTTTGGCAGGACAAAGACGAGGAGACCATTGAAAGCTTCTCGGCCGAAGCCGATCCCGCCGGCCCCGCGAATAATCAGAAGCACTATCTAGTGCTGTTCTTCGACAACACCAGCATGGATTTCGGCGAACAGGCGCAAGCACGCCAAGCGGCGCTGAAGTTCCTCGATAAGAACACCGCGCCCAACCGCCTCATTGCCATCGTGAATTTCGGCGGCTCTCTGCGCATCGCCCAGAATTTCACTTCCGATACGGACCGCTTGAAGCAAGTCGTGCAAGGCGTCAAGCTGTCCAGTGTTTCCGTAAATAACGACGCCACCGGCGGCGCGGCGCTTTCCCGTGCGGAAACAGACTTCGGCGCGCGCACCGTGCTGCTCGGCTTGCGAAGCATGGCCAAAAGTCTCAGCACCGTGCCCGGACGCAAGACGCTCATCTTCATGAGCGGTGGGTTCAAGCTGGATAGCGAATTGCGTTCCGAGTTGACCGCCGTGGTGGACGTCTGCAACAAGGCCAACGTCGCGGTTTATCCGATTGACGTGCGCGGCCTGGTGGCAGGCGGATCCCCCGCCGGCGAACTCCGCAACCCCTATCAAAATCCGCGGCGCCCCTTCAACAGCGGCGCGGTCCTCGTGCAAGCAGCCTACATCCCGCAACATCCGGGCGGCGGCGGTGGTGGCGGCGGCGGAGCAACGGCCGGCGGCGGCGGTACGCACGGCGGAACGGGAACCAGTTCTGGCACCGGCGGCGGCAAAGGTGGCACAGGCAACGCCGGCAGCACCACCACCGGCATGCGCGGCCCTAACAATTACAACGGCACCAACAACCCGCTCAATCAATCGCGCTCCATTCTGCCGCACATTCCCGACGTCACCAGCCAGCAGGATGTCCTCTACATTCTGGCGCAAGGCACTGGCGGCTTCGTTATCGTCAACACCAACGATTTGCTCGGCGGTCTCGACCGCATTGCCAATGAGCAAAACGAATATTACGTGCTCGGCTATTCGCCCGGCGAAGACGATCAAGACGGCGCTTGCCACGAACTCAAAGTCAAAGTCGATCGCGGCGGCACAACTGTGCGCTCGCGCAGCGGTTATTGCCAAACCAAACCGCTCGATCTGTTGGCCGGCACCGCCAAAGGTAAAGATCTGGAAAGTCGCGCTGCCGGCTCGGCGGCCGGCTCCATCACCGCCAAAATGCAAACTGCATTTTTCTACACCGCGCCCAATACCGCGCGTGTTGACGTCGCCATGGAGATTCCGCCCGACGTTTTGAAATTCAAAAAAGAGAAGGGCAAAATGCATGCCGACATGGACGTGCTCGGCATTGCCTACAATCCCGATGGCGGCGTCGCCGCCAAATTCAGCGACACGCTCAAACTCGAGTTTGAAAACAAGAAGGAAGTAGAAGCCTTTCAGGAAAAGCCCCTGCGCTATGAAAACCAGTTCGAATTGGCGTCCGGCAAATACACTTTGAAAGTGGTGTTCAGCGCCGCCGGCGAGGGCTTTGGCAAGCTCGAATCACCCCTCGTGGTCGACCCGTACGATAGCAAGAAATTCAGTTTGAGCGCTATCGCCTTGAGCCGCGAGATGCACAAGGTCAGCGATTTGGACACCACGCTTGATGCAACCCTGCTCGCCGACAAGACGCCCATGATCGTGGCTGGCCTGCAGCTCACGCCCGACGCTTCAAACGTCTTTCAAAAGGACGGCCCCGGTGCCTTTTATCTGGAAATCTATGAACCCTCGATGACCGAAGAAAAGCCCCATAAGGTCGGCTTGGAGATGGTGGTCATCGACCGCAAAACCAACCAACAAAAGCTCGACACCGGGCTCGTCAACATGTCGCAATATGCCCACGCGGGTAGCCCGGTCATTCCCATCGGCATGCGCGTGCCGTCGAAAGAACTCGCCGTCGGTTCCTACCGCGCCGAGTTCAAAGCCGCCGACGATGCCGGCAATGTGTCCGTGGTCCGCACCGCCGATTTCGAAGTGCAACAGTAGGACGACGAGACGACGGTACACTTGACGTAACGCATAACGACGGGATACAATCCTAGTTGATCGTCAGTTACCGGGACAAGCAAACAAGGCTCTTTGCTGGAGGGAAACTTGTCAAGGCTTTCAGCGGATTTGCGCGGCAGGCGCAGCTAAAGCTTGATCGGCTGGAAGCCGCCGTGGCGCTGAAAGACTTGGCGGTTTTACCGGGCAATCGTTTCGAAGCGCTGGCTGGTGATCGGGCCGGCCAGTACAGCATCCGCATTAACAATCAATGGCGGATCTGTTTTGAGTGGCGTGCCGGAGACCCAGGGCCGACAAACGTTGAGATCGTGGATTATGACTAGGAGGACGAGACTATGGCAATGAGCGCGATACATCCAGGGGAGCATTTAGCCGAGGAACTGAAAGAGCTTGGCATGAGCGCCGCCTCTTTGGCGCGCAGTTTAGCGGTTCCCACAAATCGCGTCACGGAAATCATCAACGGCCAGCGCTCAATAACCGGGGATACCGCTTTGCGGCTGGCCCATTTCTTCGGCACAAGCGCTGAATTCTGGCTCAATCTGCAGAGCATCTATGATCTGCGAATGGCGCAACAGAAACTCGGAAATTCGCTAAGAACGCTGCCTCGCCTGAAAGAGAAGGAACGCGTTACCGCCTAAGAACTTTGAAGGAAATGGCACAGATCCTCAGCTCGTTGAATGCGTGGATTTCCGCTACTCGCCGACGCTTAGCGAAAGAAGTCCAACTGCCTCTCATCAACGACAACGAAATCCGCAATGAACGAAGTCCTCGAAGATGCCTGGGAGTTCGGCGATCAAACGATCTACGGCGCCGTGGAGAATGTTCTATCGCGAGATCCAGAGGATCTAGCCACCAGATTTGTTTCGCTAAACGTCTATTGGCGTCTTATGACTTTCCGGGATACCGAAGACGGGGACGAATCCCATGAGCCCGAACGTAAGGCATTCAGTGATCGTCTGGCCTTTCTCGTCAGGCTCCGCGACGCGAGCCCAGACTTGGGCTTGGTGGATATCCGCTGGGAGATCGTCAACGCCTGCGCAATTCGAGACTTCGAACGAGCGACGGGGCGCCAGACTAGAGAAACCTCAACGTTGGAAGCCATCTGACCGTACCCACGGGCAACGCGCAAACCAGATCACAGACTTTCTCCGCCACAGAGAGCAAGAATAGTACTCAGAAATGCCTTCAACTCACCGCACTGCTTCGCGGCAATCGCCAGATCTTTACCCCTTAGAATCCGATTCGCATCCCGCACCTTGGCATAGCTCCTACCATTACTCCCCGCCTCAAACAACTCTTTGATGTGCTGCGAAGGCGGATGGCCGTGATCCACCGATTCCGGCGCTCCTTTTGGCGCCTTGCGATTATGGCCGGCTATCTTCTGAATTTCATCCCAATACGGCAGCAGCCAAGCCTCAAAATCGTATTGCGCCGCGTGCGGATAGAACTGCTCAATATCTCCAACCCACACCCGCATCTTCGCCTTTGCCTCCTTCGCATCGGTGAAGTCATTAGCGCCGGTGTAAACGTCGGTTAAAACGATCACCGCATCCGCCGGCTCACGTCCAGCAAGCAAGCTCTGCACAGTGCGTCGCAGCTTTTCGCGCGTGGGAACGCGTCCATCGCAAACGAACGGATCAAGCCGCGGCATCTTGCCCGCCAATCTAGGTTTCAGAAACTCCCGCAGATGAGGCAAAAACGCCTTCTCGGTGCTCCCCTCAACAATGATCGCAATTTTCACTTACCGCGCCCCAAGGCGTCCGTTGCTCCATAGCTCATCCAACGAATAGTCTTTTAACCATTCATCCAGATCGAGCTGATCCGCCCAAGTCAGCGAGCTCATTCCTTCTGCATCCGAATCAATCGCCACAACTTCCTTCGGCTGAAGAAAGCGGATGAAGCGGTCCGAGTGAGTGGCCACAATCAACTGCGTGCGTTTCGAAGCCTCGCGCATCAGATCGGCCAGCAGATTCAGCAATTCCGGGTGCAAACTCACTTCCGGCTCATCAATCAAGGTAAGCGCCGTCAATCCCGGACTCTGCAACAACGTAGCGAGCCACAGAAAGCGCAGCGTGCCCCCGGAAAGTTGATGCATATACAAAGGCCGCGAGAACCCGGTCTCGCGCCACGCCAGTGCCAGCGTACCGGCAGCGACGGGAGGGAAATCAAGCCGGTCAAATCTTGGAAACGCTGCGCGGAGCGCGTCCTCGACTGCCTCAAACCGCGCGCGTTCCGTTTCGCGTAGATAGAACAGGCAGGAAACGAGATCCTCGCCATTGCGGCCAGGCAGGGTTGCGGGGCGCATCGGTTGCGGGAGGCGGACTGGAGAGCGGGGATTCACGTCCAGCACATGATAGAACGTCGAGGACGATAGCCGACTCCGAAAATCCTCGGGCTCGCGGAACATCTTAGGCACCTGGCCAAGCGAGCTTTCGAGCGCCCTGTGCTCCCACTCGGGAGGAAGGAGTTTGCTCCTAATAGGATCAAAATACTTGATGTCTGAGCCGTGCGAGGCTATATGAAGAAACGGCGGTTTGCTACTGTCACGCCGCTGCGAAAGCCTCTCCTCGCTAATGATGTAACCGGCGCCCTGTGCCTTTAGCCTCAGCGAGTACTCAAGCGGCTCATGTCCCGGCACCGCCATTGAGATACCGATGCGGAGATCCTCAGCCCGATCATAAGTCAACATGCTCGTCAATCCCGACAAATCCGCGACCGAATCACCCAGTTTGCATGTCGCCGAATTCGCCAACAACGTCAACACATCCAGCACCGACGTCTTTCCCGTCCCATTCGCCCCGATTATCACTGCCAATGGCCGCAACGGCAAATGAACGTCATAGAGGCGTCGAAAGCCGTGAATCGAAAGATCGGTAAATCGAATAGCAGACGCCTCAGAAGCCATCTTTCCTCACTTGACGAACAATTTGTATGTCATTGATTTTACGAGCGTAACACTTGACCGCTCAAAATTATGTCCTGGCGCAACGAAGCCCGAGGTTGTAGTAGCGCAAGTCCGGGAGGTCGAAGTCGCGACGGGCGCAGGCCGCGTCGCCATGGCCGTCGACCCAAGACCCGCCCCGAACCACTCGAGTCTCACCACCCTCTTCCCAAGGGCTCTCCGTCCACTCCCAAACATTACCCGCCATATCCTGCGCGCCATACGCACTAACTCCCAGCGGATAAAAGCCAACTGGAGCAGTCTTGCAGATTCTCGACTCCCACCTGTTGCAAAGCGACCCGTCGAACTCGTCACCCCACGGATAAACGCGCTTCTTCTGAGACGCGGCGTCCCAACTCGCCGCCTTTTCCCACTCCCGTTCACTCGGCAACCGGCATCCGCGCCAGCGCGCATACAACCGCGCTTCAAACCAGCTCACATAGATCACCGGCTGCCGGTCTTCATCGGAGTATTGGCCGCGCCACGCCCGATGCCCCGGAATCATCCGCTCGTACTCTTCGTTCGTCACCGGAAATCTATCAATGCGGAAGGTGGGCAAGTCCACCATCTCGTTCGCCTCTCCATAAAGGAAAAGCCCTCCCGCCACCGTCACCATGTCTTCCGGCCATTGCTTTGCTTCCGCAAAAAATTCATCCAAAAACGCCACTGACACGCCCCGCCTTCGCAGTTCTTCCGCCAGTTCCACCGCTGCCGCTAACGATTGCCCCTCGCGGTTCTCGCGCTCGAACATAGCCCGCAACACGCTCATCGTCTCCGCCCGCATGCCGCAGGCGCCCGCGCATTCGTTCGCCGTTAAGTCCCGATACTCACTACCCGCCCCCGTATACCGCGCCAGAAACTGCACCAGCAATCGCAGCCAAGGCTGCTCGGGCGCAGCCGCCCGCAAACACTCAACCGCCGTATCCGCCTTCCCACGCTTCAACAGCTCCAGCAGCGTCCCACGCCGCTTCTTATCCGCCAGCTGCGCCACCGCCAGATAAAACGTCTCATCCCAACCATCGCGCCCAGCTAATAACTGCCTGCGGAATTCTTCGTCGTCAATTTCATGCGCCATCCAACCCGCCGCAAAATACTCCTGAAACGACCGGTGTATAAACCCGAACTTATCCTGCCCCGTTTGGTCCGCGCCATACTGCACCAGAATCGCGTCTCTCGCATGCAGCCGTTCAATCACTTTTTCCACCAGATGAAAATGATCCGCGCAACCCTCCTCTTCCAAATATTTCTCCAACCGCCGCTCCAGATCGCCGCGCGTAATTTGCAGCGTCATCTCGCGCGTAAATTCCTCCGCCTCGCCCTGCATCTCATACGCCAGCCGCTGCAGCAGCTTGCGTTTCTGCCCCGTATCTATCGGACTCGCCGCCAGCCCTTTCGCCTCCGCCCAATGCTTCAACAGCGTCTCCGTGCATTTCTCATACAACCCGAGCCGGCTATCCGGCAGCGCCCCCAAGCCGAAATGAACGCGCACAATCATCGTCAGTAGCAAGGCATTCCGCGCGAGTGGCAGGATATCCTTCCTGGATTCCAACGCCTGCCACAAATCGCTCTCTCGATCGCGCGCCGCCGCCCGATCCGGCTGATGAATCTTTTGCCAACCGGCAATAAACGTCTGAATTTCGCCGTCGTCGAATTCGGCCAGGTCTACGTGCATCCAAGACGCTTCGTCCAACCGGTGCCGGTAATCGTGCGGACGGCTCGTCACAATCAGCCGGCTGTTGCCGGAAAATTGATCGGCCAACGCGCCAATCAAATCCACCATTCCATTCCGCCGCGCAAACGAACTCGCTTCATCCAAGCCATCCAGCAGCAACGCTATTCCGCCCGCTTGCATTTGCCGCTTGAAAAATCCCTTCGGCAGCGGGTCCTGCATGCCCTCGGAAAAATGCCGCTGCATGCAATCCCAAATCGTTCCGCCCGCCGCCTGCAAATCTTTATCCAGCTCCCGAATCCGGTAAAACACCGGCAGCAGTCGCGACAGTTCGCCCGCCCATTCAAATTTCTCCGGCTGCACAAACCCGAGCGCGAACGCCTCCAGTAGAGTCGTCTTGCCGCTCCCCGGCCCGCCCAAAATCATCAACCGGTTCGCGGCGCTCTGTCCGGCCAGCAGCGCTTGCGCCGCCACCGGCTCTGCGGCCTCCGCCTGCCGAACCACCCGCGGCATCACAAACACCCGCGCCATCTCCACTTCTGCCCGCTCATCCACTTCCGCCAATCCCGAAAATCGGATATACCGGTGCTGCTTCTCGACCCAAGCCAGATACTTCTGGCGCGCCGGCCCATCGTCTTCGGCTTTCCGCGTCACCCGCTCCCGCAATTCCTTCGCCATCGCCATAAACGCCTGATTCCGCACGGGCCATAAATCCACCGCCTTCCCGTCCCGCGGCAGCGCTTGCAGTTTCGAAAACGGCGCGCCTTTCCAATCGCAAGACTTGATCAAAATCGGCACTACAATGGCTTCGTTTTTCTCGTGCCGCTCCATCGCAGTCTTCATCTCGATATCGAAGCAGTAGTCCGACGCCATAAAATCCGGACTGATCAAAAGCAAAATCAAGCCGGCCGACCGCACATGCTCGTCAATTTCGCCGCGCCATTCGCCGCCCGCGCGGATGCAATGGTCGCTCCAGGATCGAATCAATCCCTCCCGCTGCAACGACGCCAAATGCGTCCCCAACTGCTCCCGCAATTTCTCGTCTTTATGCGAATACGAGTAAAACACTTCGAGCGCCATACGAACTATTCCAGCACATCCAAAATTCAGTCACAAAACTAGCAAAAACTTTATTTGTCTTATTTTCAATGCTTTACAGCGAACGCACGACTCGCCCCATTGCGCCCGCATTCTAACCTGCGGTCGGAAAGGCGTTCCGCGCCCTCCCAAATTCGCAACGAAGACAGGCAACGAAATATGTTCACCGCAACCACCAAATCAACGCTTGATCGCGCCGCCGATCCACGCCCAAAAAACCGGAAGGGTTTTTTCCCCGCGATCCCCTTATTCTTTATAAGCGAAAAAAACCCATCCCAAAAGCAAGCCACCGAACCCCGCTCGCAAGCAAACCCGGGTGATCCTGCCGCCGGTTCACAACCCGAAAATCGCCTCGAAAACCGCTCCCAGAAACGGGGGGTTTTTGGCGCATCCGGCGCCTTATATGTAATAGGCGCTAAAAACCCCTCGCAAAAGCAAGCGGCCCAAGCTCGCCGCTTGCAAAGAGCTACTGGAAAGTCTGTCGCACCCCTTCCTCCCCCTCTGTCCGAAATGCCAACTCGACCACATGCGGCGCATCCTGGTGCTGCCCGCTTATCGCTGGCCGGCTATCGCACCGGCCGACTCCTCATGAACCAACGTCCCGTCCACTCACCCGATTGCCAAACGGGTCTCCAAAGCTGCTTACCGCACTCTAACTCCGCTTACGCAAACCCTCCTCGCCGACCCAACCCTCAGCCGCAAAACAGGCCTCTACCACCAACCCAAAAGACCAGGCACTTTTTTTCGTCCCAACCGCCCCTCCGCACCGCAAGCTACCATGAAAAGAACGCCATGAACGCCCTAACCGTTGACCTCAAAAAAACGGTCAACCTCCCGAAAACCGATTTCCCGATGAAGGCCAACCTTCCCGCCGCCGAGCCTAAACTGCTCGCCAAATGGGAAGCGGAAAACCTTTACCAAGCCATCCGCCAAGCCCGCGCTGGCCGCACCCAATACGTGCTCCACGACGGGCCGCCTTACGCCAACGGCAACATCCATCTCGGCACGGCCTTTAACAAGATACTGAAGGATTTCATCGTTAAATCGAAATCCATGGCCGGTTTCGACGCCCCTTACATACCCGGTTGGGATTGCCATGGCCTGCCCATCGAATTCAAAGTCGATCAGGAACTCGGCAAGCGGAAGGCGGGCATGTCGATTGCCGAAATCCGCGCGGAATGCCGCGCCTATGCGGCCAAGTTTGTCGATATTCACCGGACTGAGTTCAAGCGCCTGGGGATTCTGGGGCGTTGGGAAGATCCGTATCTCACGATGTCGGCCGAGTACGAAGCCGTTATCGCGCAGGCCTTTGTGGATTTTCTGCATAGCGGGTACGTTTACAAAGGCCTCAAGCCGGTTTACTGGTGCATCAAGGACCGCACGGCGCTGGCTGAAGCTGAAGTTGAGTACGAGAATCATTCGAGCCCCGCCATCTACGTGCGCTTTAAGCTCGCCGGAGATCCTGGCGTGCTTGATGCGGCGCTCGCTGGGCGTGATGTGTCCGTCCTGATCTGGACGACCACGCCTTGGACCATTCCTTCGAATTTGGCTATCTCATTTAACCCCAAGTTCGAATATGTGGCGGTGGATACAGCCGAGGGCGTGACGATTGTGGCCGAAGGGCTGCTGCCGCAAGTGGCGGCCGCGCTTGGGTGGGAAAATGCGGACCAGAAAGTGCTCGCGCGCTTTCCCGGTTCGCAGCTTGATCGGGTGGTTTTCCGGCATCCGTTTCTCGACCGCGATTCGCTCGGCCTCGTCGGCGATCACGTAACGCTTGAGCAAGGAACCGGCGCAGTGCATACCGCGCCCGGTCACGGCCAGGAAGATTTTGTCATTGGCCAGCGCTATGGTCTGCCCGTTTATTGCCCGGTTGATGCAGCCGGGCGAATTTTTCAAGCCGAAGGCGTAAGCGGCCCGCTGCCCGCCGAACTTCTGGGCAAAACGGTTTGGGAAATCAATCCGCTGGTGATCGAAATTCTTGCCCGGCATGGCGCGCTCGCCGCGCAAGCTAAACTCGAGCACAGTTATCCGCACTGCTGGCGCTGCCATAGCGCGCTCATCTTCCGCGCTACGGAGCAATGGTTCATCGGCATGGACCGTGAACACTTGCGCGGCAAAACTCTCGAAGCCATCCAGCGGGTGAACTGGTATCCGGCTTGGGGTGAAGAGCGCATGACCAATATGATTGCGCCGCGCCCCGATTGGTGCATCTCGCGGCAGCGCGTTTGGGGCGTGCCGATCGTGGCGTTTTATTGTGGAGCTTGCACCGAGCCGTTCACCGAAAAGGCAGTGCTCGATGGGGTCGTCGCGCAATTCCGCGAGCATACCTCGGACGTCTGGTATTCCAAGTCGGTCGCCGAGCTTATGGGCCCCGGCTGCCAGTGCGCCAAATGCGGCGGCACGACATTTCGCAAGGAAAGCGACATTCTCGATGTCTGGTTCGATTCGGGATCGAGCCATCTGGCCGTGCTCACCGAGAAGAACGCGCTGAGCTGGCCCTCCGACATGTACGTGGAAGGTGGCGATCAGTTCCGCGGCTGGTTCCAAAGTTCACTGCTCATCGGCGTCGGATTGAAAGGCAGTTCACCCTACCGCGAATGCGTCACTCATGGCTGGACCCTAGATGCCGATGGCCGCGCCATGTCCAAATCGCTCGGCAACATCATCGAGCCGGAAAAAATCATCAAGAAATTCGGCGCGGATCTGTTGCGTCTTTGGGTCGCCTCCGTCGATTTCACCGAAGACGTGCGCCTCTCGGATACCATCACTGATCGCTTGTCTGAAGCGTATCGCAAGCTGCGCAACACCTTCCGCTATTTTCTCGGCAACATGGATGGCTTCGATCCAGCCACGCATTCCCTGCCCGGCGAAAAGCTCGCGGGCTTCGACGCCTGGGTCCTGCTCAAAGCCGAAGATCTCGTGCGCAAGTCGCTCGATTGGTATCGCGAATACGCATTTCATAAGGTCTATCGCGCGGTTTACGAATTCGCCAGCAATGAACTGAGCGCCATCTATTTCGACGTTTCGAAAGATCCTCTTTATACCGCGGGTCCAACTTCCGAAACGCGCCGCAGCCGCCAAACCGCGCTCTATCGCCTGAATCTCGCCTTAACGCGCTTGCTCGCGCCCGTTCTTTCCTACACTTGCGAAGAAGTTTGGCAACACACCCGGCACGACGCTGCCGCGCCGCCCAGCGTTCATATCGATCTGTTCCCCAATCCGGAAGATCTCAGCGTCGGCATCACCGCTGAGCAGCGTGGGCAAGCCGCCGATTGGGACCGGCTCATCGCGATTCGCAGCCAAGTTCTTAAAGCGCTCGACACGGCGCGCGACGAAAAGCTCATCGGCGCGCCGCTCGAAGCCGCCGTCACTCTTGCCGGCGGTGGTGATCTTTATCCATTACTCGAGAAACTCGCGGCCGATCTCCCCGGCTTCTTCATCGTGTCGCAAGTTTCGCTTCAGCCCTCGAATACCGATACACTGGAAGTGAAGGTAGCGCGCGCCGCGGGAACCAAGTGTGAACGCTGCTGGAAGTACACGCACGACGTAGGCAGCGACGCTGAGTTGCCAACCGTCTGCGCCTCCTGCGCCAAAACTGTCCGGGAATATTACTCTTAAGTGCCACAACAACTGAACCCGTTTTCACGAATCGTCCCGCTCATCATTGCCGCGGCCGTTGTGCTGGCCGACCGCCTGACCAAGCTCGAAATTCAACAGGCGCTTTCCAACTACGATTCCATTCCCGTCATTCCCGGCTTGCTGCGCATCATCCACACCGAAAACCCGGGCGCAGCCTTCGGCATGCTTGCCGAAGGTAATCCCTTTGTGCGCAGCCTGGTGCTCATCGGCGTCTCCGGCCTCGTCCTCGTCTTCGTCGCGTGGTCGCTCTGGAGTCCGCGCAGCAGCCTCAATAGCTGGCTGTCGCGCCTCGGACTCTCTCTCATTTTGGGAGGCGCGGCGGGTAACTTATACGACCGTGTGGTTCATCAAACAGTGACTGACTTCATCGAGGTCTATCATCTCGGATGGTCTTTCCCGGCCTTCAACGTGGCCGATAGCGCCATCACCATAGGAGCGATTGTTCTACTCGTTGACCTATGGCTGCAGAATCCAAAAACCTATGGCGATAGCGCCCGCATCGCCCAGCAATACACCGCCGCCAAGCGGAGATAGCCAGTCATGTACCCGAAACTCATCAGCATTGGATCGTTTTACATTCCCACCTACGGCGTCCTGGTCGCCTCGGGTTTTCTGGCTGGCCTTTACGTGATGTTGCGCCTGGCCAAGAAAGCGGGCATGAATGCCGATAACGTCACCAATCTGGCTTTCTATTGCGCCATCGCCGGCGTTCTCGGCGCCAAGCTGTTCATGTTTCTCTTCGACCTGCCGGAGTATCTTCGTGATCCTGGCCAGATCTTCACTCTCGAAACCCTGCAAGCTGCCGGCGTGTTTCACGGCGGTTTCATCGCCGCTCTTGTAACCGCCTTCTTTGTGATGCGCCGCCACAAGATGCCGCTCTTTCCAACCATGGACGTCTTCGCTCCCGGCGTCGCCATTGGCCAGGCTATCGGCCGCCTCGGTTGTTTCGCCGCCGGCTGTTGTTGGGGCCGCGAGTGCGATCTGCCCTGGGGCGTGCGCTTCCGTTCCGATTTCGCAGCGCCCGTGCCGCTGGATAAAACGCTGCATCCCGTGCAGCTCTACGAATCCGCCGCCAATTTCCTGATCTTCGCTTTCCTCTATCGCCTGTGCTCGAAAGAGCATCGCCCCGGGCAAGTGATCGGCTGGTATCTCGTCCTCTATTCCAGCGTCCGCTTCGCCGTCGAGTTCTTCCGCGTGCATGAGCAATCGCTCGTCGGCCCGTTCTCGCTCACCCAATGGATCTCGCTCGCGCTGCTCGCCCTCGGCGTCGGTATCCTGCTGTACGTCTCTCGCAAGACGATGCCCAGCTTCGAATCAGCCGCCCTTTCGGAACCGCGTGCTTAGCGCTATCATGTAACTTCGCAACAGGCGAAACCGCCTGTGCCATCTAAGCGGATCAATGGTTTGGGAAGCAGGTGGGACGGGCATTCAGCCTGCGGGGGCTATTCTTTGATGCACTTGATTAAGACAGCTATCCTTGTTTCTTCATTCCTGGTTTCAGCGGACGCAGCGCTCGCGAGCGCACCTGCTCCACCTGCGCAAGCAGCCGGCTATTCTCTTGTTTTCTACGACGACTTTTCTAACCTCAGCCTTTCACCCACTGGCGGCGATCAATACGCCTGGTATCCCGGCATCTTCTATGAAACCGTGCCCAGTCCCTTCAACGCCAGCATTGCTTATTCGGTGCTTGATCTCGAGTGGACCAGCGGCCAGAACCCAGCGGACACCACCATCAGCTCGTGTTCCTCGAGCGGCGATCATTGCCGGGCGTTTCGTTATGGCTATTTTGAAGCCCGCATGAAGTGGGACGTCACCACGGGCGCGTGGCCGGCATTTTGGATGATTCCCGTGGAAGGAATTTGGGGCACTACACTGGAAACGGGCGAGCTCGACATCTTTGAAGGACAAGGTGGGCCCGCTACCGCGCACACGTTTTACGGGACCGTTCACGATTGGGTGAGAACCAGCGGCACAGCGCTGCAAGTAGCCAGCAACAGGGGGTCCAACACAGCCGTTATTGCAGGTGTCGATTTCTCGCAATGGCACAACTATGGCGTGCTCTGGACGCCCGGCAAAGTCACCTGGTACTTTGACGATTCGCCCCTTTTTTCCGCCGCGACCTACCCGATCTTCGATGAACAAAATTATTACTTAATGCTGGGCGCACAGGAAGGCGTGAACTTTGTCAACGGCAACATGAGCGGGGTCACGGCTTCTTCCATGAACCTCTACGTCGATTGGGTGAAGGCGTGGCAGTTGAATCAACCGCTCGGCGCGAACAGCAACATCAAGGACATCATCATAGCGAGGCCGACGCGCGTCGAAGGCACAACCAAACCCAAAGCGGCGCTTTCCCCCGCCGAGGCCGAAGCCGCCGCCAAAACCGACCGCCTGATTCGCCGCTCCGATCAATGAGGAGTGTTACCATCCTCCCTGAATGCCTCCAACCGGAAAAGTAAAAGTCGGCATCATCGGCTCGCAATTCGAAGCCGATATCCATGCCGCCTCCTTCCAACTGATGCCCGAAGAAGCCGAAGTGGTGGCGGTCGCTTCGCCCACTCCCGGTAACGCCGAAAAGCTCGCGAAACGCTACGGCATCCCGCGCTTCTTTCTCGACTATCGTGACATGCTGAAAGAGCCTGATATCGAAATGGTCACTATCACCGCGCCCAATCAGTTCCACGCGCAAATGACCAAAGATATCGCGAATGCCGGCAAACATGTCGTCTGCGAAAAACCTCTCTGCATGACGCTCGCCGAAGCCGACGAGATGATCGAAGCTTGCAAGCAGCAAGGCGTGTTGCTTGCCTATGCGGAAGAGCTATTCTTCACTCCCAAATACGTCAAGGCCAAGGAAATGGCGGATCAAGGCGCGTTCGGCCGCGTCTATCTCGTCAAGCAGAGCGAGAAACATTTTGGCCCGCACAGCCCCTGGTTCTGGGATATGGACAAAGCCGGCGGCGGCGCGCTCATGGACCTCGGCTGCCACGGCATCGCGTTTTGCTATTGGTTCCTTGGCCGTCCCGCCATCAAATCTGTCTACGCGCAACTGGCCACCAATGTGCACGCCGCTAAGACTAAAGGCGACGACGAAGCCATTTGCATCGTGGAGTTCGAAGGCGGCGCTATCGGCATGATTGAAAACAGCTGGGCGCGCCGCGGCGGCATGTCGGACCGCAGCGAAATTTACGGCGAAGGCGGCGTCTCCTATGCCGACCTCCACATGGGCAACGCTCTGCCCACCTATAGCGAATACGGCTTCGGCTACGCGGTCGAAAAGGCTCCCGGCACGCAAGGCTGGAGCTATCCGGTTTTCGAAGAACACTGGAATTACGGCATCCCGCAAGAGATGCGCCACTTCGCGCGCGCAGTGCGCGGCAAGGAAACGCTGCAGGCCACTGGCGAAGATGGCCGCGTCGTGATGCAAGCTCTCTATGCCGGCTATGCGTCGGCGGGCCTCGGTCAAAAGGTGTCACTGCCCTATCAACCTACCGGCAGCAAGCCGATTGACGAGTGGCTCTCGCGCAAGGGGAAGTAACCGATGGCGAATCAAAGCCCGGATCGCCGCGCTGTTCTGGAGATGCTGGCCAAGGTCGCGGTAGTGAGTCAATTTCCCGGTTTCAGCCGTTGGAGTTTTGCCGCTGAAAACGAGCACTCCGCGCCGCCCAAAGCCGCGCATTACGACCCCCAGTTCTTTTCACCCGCCGAATACCGTTTGCTCGACCAACTCTCGGAGCTCATCATTCCGCGCGACGAAACTCCCGGGGCGCATGATGCCGGAGTAGTGGAATTCATCGATCACATGGTGGCTCACGATCCCAGTATTCAATTCCAATTCCGCCGCGGCCTGGGTCTCGTGAACGCGCTCGCTTTTCAGACGCAAGCTCAGGATTTCCTCAGTCTCCCTCTAGACAAGCAGGAAGGCGTGCTGCGTAAAATCGCAACTCCCAGTCAATCCGAGATCGAAGGTCCAGCCTTCTTCAAGCTCCTTCGTAGCTACACGGTGATGGGATACTATACCAGCCGCGCCGGCCTCGAATCGCTCGATTATCCGGGCTTGCGTTTGTATTCCGCTTCTCCCGAATGCCCGCATAAGGACGATCCCGAGCATCGGCATCTCCCGCCTCCGAGGTATTAAATGGCAAAAACCTACGACGTCATTGTGATCGGTACCGGCGCGGGTGGTGGCATGGCCCTGCACACTCTCTGCAAAGCCGGACTTACCGTCTGCGCCCTAAATGGCAGCCGCCGCCTCGATCCCAAGAAAGACTTCCGCAATCACAAGCAGCCTTACGACATGCCCTTCCGCGGCTTTGGCGATCCGCAAAAGAGCAAGAACTACATCGGCTACATGGACAATGAATACACCGAAGGCATCTGGGAACACGATATCGCCTTCACCACCGCGCCCGGCACGGAATGGACTTGGCGGCGCTGTTTCGCGGTTGGCGGCAAAACGAATTTCTGGGGACGTTCTTCGGCGCGCTTCTCCGATATCGACTTTCAAGCCGCCTCGCGCGATGGCTACGACGTTGATTGGCCTTTGACCTACCAGGAAATCGCGCCTTACTATAGCCGCGTGGAAAGGTTCATCGGCGTTGCCAGCACCGTGCAGAACCGCCCGAGCAATCCCGACGGGGAATATTTGCCGCCCATGAATTTCCGCTGCATCGACCGCATTCTCGAAAGCGGCGCTAACAAAATCGGCATCCCTTATCTGCCCGACCGCATCGCGCAACTCACGCGCAGCCTCAACGGCCATCCAGCGTGTCACTACTGTGGCAACTGCACCACCGGCTGCGATACGGGATCGTTTTTCTCTACTCCCTGGTGCCTCTTGCCGGAAGCTGAAAAATCGGGCCGCCTGGAAATCCGCACCAATGCGTTGGCGAAAAATATTCTGGTTGATAACGATGGCCGAGCCTCCGGTGTCGCTTATATTGATCGCGATAGCAAACAGGAAGTCGAGGTTCATGCGAAAGCGGTTGTGGTGGCGGCGTCTTGCGTGGAATCCGCCCGCATCTTGCTCAACTCGAAGTCGCGGCATTGGCCCACCGGCATTGCGAACTCCAGCGGGCAAGCGGGCCGCAATCTGTGCGATCACTTATACGGCACTACCGCGCGCGGCTATTTTCCGCAACTGCTCGGCCAGCCTAGTTTTCCAGACAATGTTTCCGATAGCACGATCGCGTGGCTACCGCGCTGGCAGAATATAAACAATCCGCGCGAAGAAAAATTCATTCGCGGCTATTCCGTTTACCCCGACGGCGGCTGCTCCGGCTTCCCGTGGTACTACGACACCATCGCCGGCTTCGGCCGCGATTTCAAACGCGAAATCAAACGCCGCTATCCCACTCCTATTGGCTTCTACGTGCAGGCTCCCACCCAGCGCAGCGACGAAAACTATGTGGATATCGATCCTACCGTCAAAGATATTTACGGCATCCCCGCCGCACGCCTGCATTTCGCCTGGGACAAGAACACTCTACTCATGTGGGAGCACGCCAAACATGCGACCGAACAATTGATTCGCGCCAGCGGCGGCGAATATCTAGGCGCCGGCGAAATCGATATTCCAGGCACCAGCCTGCACGAAACCGGGACCCTGCGCATGGGCAACGACCCGCAGAGTTTCGTCACTAACCGCTTTGGGCGAACCCACGATGTCCCTAACCTCTACATCTGCGACGCCGGCGTGTTCCCGAACTGCACCGACAAAACCACCACTATCTCGATTCTCGCTTTCTCCTTGCGTTCCACCGAGCATCTCATCGAGAACTTCCCTCAATTCAAGGCATAATCGGTAGTTCAATATGTGAAGGCAAAGCCGGGGAGCAGTAAATATGCTGCGTAGCTTTTATATAGTCGGCGGCGGTAGCGGTGTAGATGCTGGGCGTGAATTTTTGCGGATTGCGGTCGATGATGGGGAACCAGGTGGATTGGATCTGCACCATGATGCGGTGACCCTTGAGGAAGACATGGTCGCGGTCGCGCAGGGGGATGGGAAAGAGCGTGGGCTGGTTGGGAGTGAGAGGGGCGGGGTGTTCAAAGCTCGCGTTATAGCGCCCGCGGCGGACCTCCATGGCAATGGGCAATTGATAGCCGTTGAGTGACTTGGCATATTCGCCAGGTTTGGGACCGGCATCAGGATCCCAGACGTCTTTGACGGCGTTGTCCGGATAAACGTCAATCAGCTTCACCACAAAGTCACTGTCTGTGCCGGAGGTAGAGGCGTATATCTGCGCCGCTACCGGGCCGGTGATCGTGAGGTCATGCGGGAGCGGCTCACTCACGAACGAAAGAACGTCCGGGCGGTGATCGACGAAGCGCTGATCGGCCACCTCCCAAGTCCTCCAGTCGCCGCCGGGATAAGTGGGGGAAATCGGGCGCTGGCGGTAAGGGACCGGGTTGGCCGGATCGGAAATGTATTCTACGTAGGCCGTTTCGCCCGTCTTTGGCGCATCGATGGAGAGCGAACCGTCGGCCTGTAAGTAAAGATTGGTTAAGTGAGATTCCTTGGGCGGCCAAGCGGAATAAGTGTGCCAGGTGTTGGAGCCGGATTGAAATGTGCTGGCTTTCCAGGAGATCCTTTCACCCGCGCCATGCAGGTAATAGCGGAAAAAAGGCGCTTCTATTTGCTCGCGAAACTCGCGCGCTGTTTCATGGCCGCCGAAGGGTATTAGACCTATGGCGTCCCCCTTGTCGGATTGCCATTCACCGTGATACCAAGGCCCGGCCACCATCAAGTTGTGCGGAGCAGGGCCGTCCTTCTCGGAGTTTCTGAAGATTTGCCACGGACCCCAAGGGTCTTCCTGATCCCAGAAGCCAGCGACATTGAGATTAGGTACCGGGCTCGAATGCACCTGGTTGACCCACGCCTCTTTATGCCAGAACTCGTCGTAATTCGGAT
>Ga0302140_10003704_pt1 | contig 19571 bp, 18 predicted proteins | sample I_Bog_E1_1_FD_202095 | JGI IMG/M metagenome (GOLD analysis project Ga0302140, IMG submission 202095) | Peat permafrost microbial communities from Stordalen Mire near Abisko, Sweden - I_Bog_E1_1 | ecosystem: Environmental > Terrestrial > Soil > Wetlands > Peat | place: Sweden: Abisko, Stordalen... | reverse complement strand
TGACAGAAATTTGATGATGATTATCAGTATAAACAAAGGTGCTAATTTGGGCCTTAAAATGTGTATCTATAAACTTCAAGAGATCAATCAATAAAGGAGTGATCACTTTATCTTCAAGAGGCCTAGGGACATCTAATTGGTCAGTCTCACTTTCTTCGATAAAATCATAGACGAATTGATGATCTGAGAGATATTTGGTCTTAGGAATGAAGGTGACCGCTTCCACATCGGTGCCCGGTCCATTTTTCTTAAAGATGTCAAGGTCTAAAACGTGTTCTTTGTTAGAGCATTGGGACAAATAATTCTTCACATAATGGAGGGCCTTCTTCCAAGTGAATGCTTCAAACTCACAATTAGGGTTCTTATCATAGAATTTTTTGAGGGTCCTTGATTGGTCCACATAACGAGTGTCAGGCAATTCATCCTCACAATCACGGAAACCCCCACATGTCTCATATTCAGCAATTTTACGGAAAAATACTCGTAAAGAAACATTTTCATATTTCTTAATTGAAAATTTTCTTTGCGAGAAGACAATGTTTTCAAGTGCCACAAAACGTTCGGATTTGCATTTGGCCCAAAGTTCGAGGTTTTGCTTGTTTAGGTCAAGGAGGGAATCAATGAGCTTATGGTATTGAATTAATTTGTCTGGTGTCGGTGCGCGATCGTCAGCCCAACAGTTTTGACAGCTTTGACATCTTTGCGAGAGACAAACGGAAAGAATGCTCAAAAAAAGAAATAAATGAAAAAAACGCATGGTTTTGGTTTTTATGGGAGAGCTGAATTTTATGAAATTTCTATGAAGATTTTTAAGGGACAGGAATTTTAATAATGCGACTTTAATAAAAATTTATTCAATGCTTAAATTAATTATGGGAATTTTTCGTTTTGAAAATGACCGATTTTCCTTATTTTGTGTTTTTTATAGAAAAAAAATTATCTTTTTTTGAAAAACCTTCACATCCATTGTCTTCAAATCTTGAAGGAAGAATTCTAATAAATAAAAAATTAAAGGAAAACGTTTTTAAAATAAAAACTTGGAAAAAAAAAATTGAAATGTTTTTGGAACTCCAGATCCATCTTCCTTTCCTACTTTTTATATAATTTTCTCATTTAATGAAAGAATTTAAATTCCTCAAATTTTAGGTAGAATTTACCATTTTAAATTTTAATTTCTATGTTTTAGTCCACTATTTTTTTATATAGCAGATCTTTTGGTTTTATCTTGTCATTCTAATCCTTCCTACCCAAAACAAAAATTGCATCCACGGTCGAATCAGTCTTGTCAATTTCAAAAGTGGCTCCAATTTTTGGATTTTTGAAATTGTTCCTCTTGATATAGTTATTCATCATGACTACACTCTTCGTTGCGCTGTATAGATTTTGGCTTGTCTTGGCAAAGGCACCCGTTCCTTCATAATCGAACAACAATATATCCTTATCTTGCAACTGGATGTTCAAATTTGTAAACTTCAACCAAGTAAGCCCATTTGTGCGAACATTTTTGCTACTTTGCATTGATTTCATTTTCCCATGAGAGTCGAAAATATAAAGGAAGAGATTTCCTTCCAAATTGATGTTCACTGATACTTCCTTGAGATGTTTGAAATTAAAGTTATCCTTTCTGAGAATGAATTGGAAACCATGCGGGCCTTGATCTTCAGTGTGTTTGATAGCTTCAACAGTCTCAGTCTCTGAAGAATCCAAAGAAACACGATCTGGCACAAAGACATGAGTCAAGAAGTGTGTATTCACAAACTTCAACAGATCAGTGAAAATCGGTGTGGCAATTTTTTCCCCTTGTAAGACATCATAGGCGAAGCTGAATTCGAATGAATTCTTGGGAGTGAAAACCACATCTTCCACGTCTCCATTCTTCTTAAAGAATTCCAGATCATGAATCTTTTCTTTGGAAGTACATTGGGTCAAATAACCCTTCGCTGATTGCAACGCCTGGGCCCATTCAAGTGCATGTAGCTGGTAGATGAGCGGATTCTTCTCATATAGTCTCCTGAGGGCATTTGATTGGTCCACATAAGAGTTTTTAGGCAATTCATCATCTTCATCCCTGAAAGTGCTACATGAGCTCTGCTTCTCCTCAAATTTTTCAACGCCATGGAAAAATAATCCGATGGACACATTCTCGTATTTCAGAACTTTCATTCTCTCACCGTCAAAACTGACCTGTCCGACTGCGACAAAGTTCTCACCCTTGCATTTAGACCAAAGCTCAATGTTTCGCTTGTTGAGCTCTAGGAGCTGATCAACGAGTTTTTTGTATTGACTTAATTGTTCAAGTGTTGGACTGTTCTCGGATGTACAATACTGCGAAAAATAGAGGGAAAGACTGCATAAAAAGAGGATAAATTTTAGAAAACTCATTTTTTCTATAAAGAGCTGCTGTATTTTTATGAAATAACAATCAAGATTTTTAAAAGGCCTGAAATATTCATAAATAAATAATAATCATGACTTAATTTGGTGGAATTTTTTGAAGAAATTTTTTTATTAAAAAAAAGAATTATTTTAAAAAATAAAAATTAAATGAAAACATTTTGAAATAAAACTTGAAAAAAAAAATATTAAAAAACATTCATATTCATTTTCCTTTCCGGCTTTTTATAAATTTTTTATCATGAAAGAATTTAAATTCCTCTAATTTTCTTTTAAATTCCCTTATTAAACTTATCATTCTAATCCTTTCTACCCAAAACAAAACTTGCATCCACGATCGAATCAGCATTGTCGATTTCAAAAGTGGTTCCAATTTTTGGATTTTTGAAATTGTTTCTCTTGATATAGTTATTCATCATCACCACACTCTTTGTTGCGCTGTGTATATTTTGACTTCTCTTGGCAAAGGCACCTGTTCCTTCATAATCGAACAACAATATATCCTTATCTTGCAACTGGATGTTCAAATTTGTAAACTTAAACAAAGTAAGCCCATTTGTGCGAACATTTTTGCGACTTTCCATTGATTTCATTTTCCCATGAGAGTCGAAAATATAAAGGAAGAGATTGCCTTCCAAATTGACGTTCACTGATGCTTCCTTGAGATGTTTGAAATTAAAGTTATCCTTTCTGAAAATTAATTGGAAACCATGCGGGCCTTGATCTTCGGTATGTTTGATAGCTTCACCAGTATCTGACGAATCGTAGGAATCATGATCTTGATCAGGCGGCGGCACAATGACCCGACTGAAGTAGTGTATATCTACAAACTTCAAATGATCAATCAAAATTGGTGTGGCAAGTTTTTCCTCTTTTTTCAAGTCCATCTGAGGAGTATTTTCATTTAAGACATCATAGACGAAACTGAATTGTGAATTGAATGAGTGCTTGGGGCTGAAAAACACATCTTCCACGTCTCCAATCTTCTTAAAGAATTCCAGATCCTGAATTCTTTCTTTGGTGCATTGGGTCAAATAACGCTTCACTGATTGCAACGCCTTGGCCCATGCATTTAAATGTTGCTCGTATATGATTGGATTCTTATCATATAGTTTCCTGAGGGCATTGGATTGGTCCACATAAGAGTTCTTCGGCAATACATCATCTTCATCCCGGAAAGTGCTACATGAGCTATGCAAAATCTCAGATTCTTCAACGACATCGAAAAATTGTCCGATGGATTTATTCTCGGATATCTCAAGTTTCATTCGCTCACCGTCAAAATTTATCGAACTCACAGCGACAAAGTTCTCACCCTTGCATTTAGACCAAAGCTCAATGTTTCGCTTGTTGAGCTCTAGGAGGAGATCAACGAATTTTTTGTGTTTATTTAATTCATCTGCTGTTGGACTATTCCCGGATGTGCATGTGTCATACTGCGAGAAATAGAGGGAAAGACTGCAAAGCAAGAGAATAAATTTGAGAAAAATCATTTTTTCGAGAGAGCTGCTGTATTTTTATGAAATAATAATCAAGATTTTTAAAGGGCCTGAAATATTTATAAATAAATCATCATTGATGAAATGTGTAATATGAATTTGATTGGTTTTGGTTTTTAATTTGGTGGAATTTTGAAGAATTTTTTTGTTCAAGTCTTTTAATTTTTTTATTACAATTCCAAATTTTTATTTTTTTGTGCTTCCGCAGAAGGCGAATGTGAATTCACTTGTTTTAACTTAATTTTATTAATTAATTCGTGTTATAATCCTCGCCCATAGGATCCCGGTCTATCTCTTTTCCTTGTAGGGTCAGTCTTTAAGGCATCCTTAAGAGGAACCTCGCAACAACTCGGTGAAATGATCTCTCCTTCTGGGGCTGATGGAAGTTCATATTCTATCTGTTGATCTCATGCTGAGGCATATGTCCTTGAGTGTGTATGTTGTCCCCTCCTGTGTTCATCTTATTCCTGGCTCTGGTTCTCTGGGAGTTCTCTCCATATGGTCCTTTCTCATGAAAGGTTCCTATTTTTTTGCTCTCTGGCTTAAATATTATATTATTAATCATCTTGGAGCATCGTTTTGTTTTCTTAGGATTTCTTCCCTTGAAAATCTGGCAATTTTCTTATTTTTCTTCAAATTAATTTCTTGATTTTTAGAATTAATTTTTGAGGTCATTTCTAAATTTTTAATGTTTTAAAAATTTAGGAAATTTTAATTTTTTTTTTAATAGAACAAACAAGAAAAAAATTATCTATATACTACTTTTGTTGTTTTTTATAATTTTTTTTCTTCCAAAAATGGGCATATGCCAAGGCACGTGTGGAGGAGAACGAGACCAAGAACTTATTATATTCAAGCAGCTTTGCATTACCTTATACGATAAAAATGACGAAAATAAATTCACACAAATCCGTTGCGATATTAATAAAAACGACAGCTATATGGTTGAATTGCATGTAGATGAAAAAGACCCAACGTTTCTTTTTTCTAATTCCACTTATTTACCCTAAATATCAGAACATTGAAGTCAATTAGCGAAAATTTAAACAAATTTAAACCTCTTTATTCTTTGGCCTTGACCAATAAGGAGTGAGTTATACTTTATGATTTAAGCAAATCTATATTTATAAGGAATTATTTTGAAAATGTCTCATCAGCAGTTTTCAAATGTGTCTCAAAGAACAATTTTGTGCAAACTCCAATTAAAAGAATCATTTTTCAAATGGACGACCATGAACATTATTCTTTGAGGAAACTAATAAATATATGGGAAGACCACTGCTCGACAAATGGCGATATTTTTTATCATTTCAGCGAGCCCAAAAAACATGGGTTTTATTTTATCTTTTTTTTTGGAAAAAATATTTATTGATATTTAGGGCGCAAACTTCTCCGGTGACAAAAGATGTATCGGATTTTATGAAATTGGTAATTTAAATTTTCATTGGGGAAATTTAATTGCAGAAAAGTTCAAAGAAATGCATTTCCATTCCGACCTAGAACATTTAGTTTTGAATTTTGCTGGGTTAGTTAATAAAATAGAAAAAATGAAATTTAAAATTTAAAAATTTTAGCCCAAAACTCACGGATAGCCTATTGGATGAGGTTATGGCAGGTTTCAAAAGAATCACTTCACTAAAGCTTTCTACTTTGTCAGTTGGATTTTCTGGGTTCTAAAACAAATTTTTTCTCTTAAAGTTTATATTTAAATGATGCATTTCCCAGATTTCCAATTAGTTTGTTGAAAATAAATAACTTTTTGGAAGGTTTGAGTGCCAAACTAAAAGAGTTAGGAGACGGATTAACATTTTTCCAATTTTTTTGGTATCAAAACTTTGCAGAAAATTATCAAGGAAAGGAAAAAACTACCGTTGATCTTGAAAAGAAATGTATTTTGAAGATTAATGAAATCATATCGAGACAAAAAAAATTGGCAAGTTTGAAGCTATTTTTGAAGTTTTTATCATTTGTTTTTTAAATAATTATTTTATTTTTTTAAAGCTTGAATCATTTTTCAGTTGCAGACAGTCTTCTCTCTGTATTAAATGAAAAAACCTTGCCTTTTTTAACATCTGTTGGATTTGGCTTAATTGATAGAAAGTAAAAAAATTAATGAGAATTTTTCAATTTTCTTATTTTTTTTATATTTGAAAGTGCTAGAAAAGAGAATCAAAACTCAAAAACTTTTGAAAAATGTTGCAACCAAATAAAAAAGGAATTCTCATCAAAACTGGAATGTCTAACTTTATATTATCAAAGGTTTTTTTTTGTTAATTTGACTTTTTATTTAGTTTCTTAAGTAAAACTGATAAAAACCTCAATATTCCAAAATGGTATATGGAAAATCTTAAAAAATCTATTTTTCCAAAGGTCACAAATTGCCATGTTATGTTTATAAGGTATGAATATGTTTTGCAAATTTCAATTGATTTGTTTTGAAAAGCTATCAATCACAAACGGAATTAGGTCCTCCAGAAGAAAATAATTGCTGTAAAGAAGCTGAGGATGCAGAAAATTCGATCACCGAACAGCTTGTTGTCGAAGGAATGCACAACGATAGTTGGGAGAATAGACTCTTTATCAGAATAGAATATGATAATGATAAATAATAAAAACAAAAAATATTAGAAAAAACAGATAAAAATTATTTGTTTTTGTTTTTTCTACATATTTTTTTAATAAAAAACTGAGGGGTTTTTTTTTAAATTTTTTTATAAAAAATATGGAATATTTTTTTTTTAAAAAATAAGTTTTTTTAATTTTTATTTGCAAAAAACCAAAAAATTTATTTCAAATAATTATAAAAAAACAAGGGATTTTAACATATTTTATAATAAATAAAAATAATTGAACTTTTTATTTTTTTTTTCCAAACTTGGCTGCTCCACCCCCAGCAGTTTGTTTCTTCTCAATTTCTTCGAAATAATCATAACCTTCCAGTGCAGATGATGTTACACTATTATCAATCCCTTGCGATTGGCTCATTCCGATTATATCTTCGCTGGAAGTAAATAATGGGTTGTTTTGCTAGAAAATGAAACAAACGTTTTAAAAAAATTCAAAAATTCTAAACTTTTTTGTTTGTGTTTTGATTTAACATCTCCTCTTCGAATTCTTCCTCCGGAACAGCCAATTCTTCTTCAATCAATTCGCTGTTTTCATCATTTTTGTTGATGGCGTTATTGAACTTTAAATTACCTTAAGATTTTATAAATTTCAGAAAGGCAGATGTTTTGAAACCTGCAAATTTCATTTTTTTATCATCTACTTCCTCTTTTTTTGTATTAGCTGCAGGTTTCTTTGAAAACAAGTCCTTGTTATCATCAGGAATATCATAAGAATAAGGGTCGTTAGCGGCAGCTTTGAAATTTCCAAATTTATTCATAATTTTATCTGTTATTTTAAGTAATTTTTTTCTTTTTTGAGAAAAAAATTACTTTCTTCGGGTTTCTTTTTCTGGCTTTCATTTTTCTTTTCGTTTTTTGTGTCCAACTACAAACATAATTAATAAAAGAACTATTTTTAAATTATTTACAATGGGGCTTTCTTTTCCTTTTTTCGTGAATAAATTAGTATTTTTTTCTTCAACAGGCTCATTTTTTTTATTGTTCTTTTGTTTATCTTCCATATCGATACCCTTTTTCAGGTTCGTTGGTTGTTGGAAACTAGATGAAGGCAATCCTCCCACCATTCCCTTGAGATATTGGTTCACAATATGCATCAAAACTGGCTTGTCAGGATCAATATTTTCCTTCAATGCGAGATTTCTAACTAATTTATCACGCGTAATGTTTTGGGCCAAATTGGTTTCTTTTATATACACGCTTTGAGTGTAGTCCATTTTGAAGAAAAGAAGAAATTCATTAATGAGGTCGAGAATGTTTTGCCCTGAGTTTTTTATCATTTTGGAATAGTTATTTTAAAGTAACCTTCAGGAGTCTCAACTAATTTTTGACAAACTGGGTTTTGAAGGGCAAACCCTGCGTTTTTTTTAAGAGATTCATCTTGGTTTTCTAAGATCTTTTTTTGAAATAAAAATATTAGAAATGGAATTTTTATTATTTTAAAGCAACACTATAAACATTGGCTCTCACTTGAGCCTTCAAATGAGAAAGAATCCCTTTCGAATCGAGGGTCTGTAATACCAGGTTTCTTAAATCGGAATTGTCCTGCATTTTCTTTTCTTTGGTTGAGATTTTTGAAATTTAAATTTTAAATATTGTAAAAAACAGACAAAATGACAAAAAAATATTGTTATGTTTTCATTAATAGGAGAACTGCTGCATTTTATCAGAGATCTATTACTACGAATTTAAAAAAACCATATTTTTGATTTTTTGTTTAGAAATTTAAGTATTAAAATGAAAAAAATTGAAATTAAAAAAAAACAGAAAGTTTCATGATTTTCTTATACAAGCAAAAAACGCAAAAAATTGCTTAATAACTAAATGATACATGTGTGAAAAATTTTCATTTAAATTACAAATTCAATATAGTTTTATAATTTCAAAACAAAAATCAAGAAAAAAAAAGTCTATAAATTCAAACTCAGCTACTCAAAAATGGTATTTTTTAACTTCTTTTTGTTCGTTCCTCTAACATTTTTCTCAAGGCCAACGACCAAACCATGAGATTAAGATCTGAGGTTCACAGCAAGAACGTGACCAAAAGAGGCAAAGTATCAAAATCATTGACAGTACACATTTTTTTTATTCCCAAATTTACCATTTTCTAGAAAAAAGACGATCAATTCCAAGTCGGACCAGTCCTTTTGGGAGTCTTCCTCTTTGTTGTGATTGGCTCAGGTATGAATTGAAAGTTAAACAGGAGATAAATGAATTTTTTGTTATTAGCCTTGATTCAAATTTTAAACGTTGCCAACTCTGGCTACGAGCTTTAAACACTGAAGAAACCAACTTTTGGGGAAATTTACATTATGGTTTTGGTGCTTTGAATTTTTAATATAATTAGAACTTTTATTCTTACAAAGATGTTTTGAAAAAGAAATTTCCATTTTTCTATTTTTTTTTTCTTTTCTTAAATCCAAAAAAACAAAACTTCTTAAAATTATAAATATATATATATATATATTCATCCCATTAAAAATTAAAAAATTAATGAAGAAAACTATAATAATTGGTTGTATATACATTATTCCGTAGTACTTCAAAGCTTCCACTTCCATTCTTATAACTCTTATTCCTATTCGAACTCAACTCTCTAATATGTCCCATATATCCATTACTCGGCCTATTATCTTCTTCTTCCTTTTTGATTTTGTCAAGAGTCTTTACCAGAAATCCCACACACTCTTTTATTACTTTTTTGGATCTATCTTCTTCATGTTTCTCCTTAATATATGTGATCATTTTGTGTTTCCCAGGGTAAAGTTTCAATAGCTCTTCAGAATGACTGGCCTTCACCACCAGATCATTCTTCGAAGCCAAGAACATCACATGAGGAGCCTTTTGCTTCATGTTACAGTCCAGGTAATTTAACTGTTCCCTCATTTCGAAATCTCCAAATTCCAACCCGATTTTTCCCCTGATCAAGCGGTTTATCAACGGAATCATAGGATATAGCAAAATTTCTGGTAGTTTGGTAGTTTCACTCATATATTCCAAAACCATTCTTCTTAAGGAAATGAAACTACTATCCAAAATCATGCCCTTGATTAAATTTTGGTGAGTCGAGGCTACATAAAATAACGCCGTGACTGCCCCCATACTTCGTCCCCAGAGAAAGAAATTCTCATATCTTTGCAATGAATTTAGATACTCTAAAACTACCTCTATGTCATTTTGTTCTTTGAAACCCAAGGATATGTATTCTCCTTCCGAAAGTCCGCACCCTGAGAAATCAAAAGAACACACACTGAATCCTTCCAGAATCAATTGTGACAAATAACCCTTCACATCCAGACGAGATCCCGTGTTACAATGCAAATACAAGACGCATGCCTTGCGGGAATAAAAACTTTCAGCCTCATATAAACTGCAATGAAGAGTCAAGGAATCCTTGTTCGAGAGAGTAAAATCATAACGATTGACAATGATTTCTTCATTGGTGATAAAAGTGGCAGGGCCTGTTATCGAAACAAAATTTTTTAATATGGAGATAATATGAAATTAGGGGACCTAAATGATATTTGGAATAGGACATTCGTGCTGGCCGAATGAATCTGTTGCAAATACTGTCCAAAAACATAGAGTTGTAAAATTTAGCAAATGATTTTATGTTTTTTTTTCAGCTGTTGCGCTTAAAGAAAAATAAATTTAAAGTTTTTAAGACTGAAAAAATATAAAAAAAATTCCCAAAACATTTTTATTTAAAAGGGATATTTTCCACGGAGCACAATTTTTGCATTTTTCCATTTTTTATTTTTTATGTATATAAAATTCAAATCCATTTTATACGACATATTCATATTTTAATTATTTTTTCTTTGATTTTTATGGAACAATCTTCAATAGAAGTACTTGAAATTTCCTTTAATCTTGATAAAACAACTCTCATTACCTATAACCGTAATGACATAGTGGGTTGGGGATCCTTTTCCTATAATTTCAAAGGCCAAATGACAAAAAAACAAAAGACCTCTAAAGTTGTTGCAATAAAAGAAATCAAACTTCGTTCATTAATTGACCCCTACGACACTCTTTCCTTGCAATCAGCCATGACAGAAATCAATATTCTAAAGCATTTGAAGCATAAAAACGTCGTGAAATTCCTTGGCTTCCATCAACTTAACAATGAACGCATTATCATAATACAGAAATTCTGTAATCAAGGCGATATGGCATCCTTTTTAACAAAAAATCAATTCATGAGCCAAGAGGGGGTGATGCATTTTTTCCTTCAAATGCTCAATGGGTTCAAATATCTCATCGAACAGAAGGTCTTTCATGGAGACATTAAGCCTGAAAACATCTTCCTACATAATGATAAGGTTAAGATTGGAGATTTTGGCTTGTCTGTCAAACTTAAAAGTCTGACTGACACTTTCAAAGACCCTGTGGGGTCTCCTGGATTTATGAGTCCAGAGATCCTTAATGGGGAAGAATATACCATAGCATCTGATATTTGGGCTTTAGGTATAACTTTATATTATATGATCTATGAAAAGATGCCCTGGGGAGACCTGAAGAACCCTATCAAACTCAACAAATATCTAAAAGAACTGAAGGAAAAACAAGGAGAGTTGGTGAACTTTCCTGAAAGTTGGAGATTTCCCGTTAGTTCTGAGCTGAAAACTCTGATAAAAAGAATGATAGCTTATGATGTGAAGGAGAGAATCACATGGAATGAACTTTTCAAGAGCACTGGTGTGTTTTTGGAAGGAGGAAAAAAAAATAAGAAAGGGATATCGCCTTTATTATATAAAAAAATCGATGAAAAAAATATCAACAAGGCAATGGAAAACTATTGCAGCCCAATGCTTTGGATGGATGTGAATGAGGGAAACGTCAATAAAATAAAGATTTGGGAATATACCAAATCGCAATATTGCAAGGGGAATTGAAAGTATGGAAATTTATCGATTTGCTTTATAATTATAATTAACATTTAATAAATTAATTGTACTTAGTGTGTTATGTTATAAAAACTAAACAAAAAAAATATTAACAATATTTGTAAAAAAAAATGGAGCCTTTTTAACAAAAAAGTTTTTTTTTATTTAAAAATTATTAATTTTTAACTACATCAAATTTTTTCCTGAAGAAATTCGTTTTATCATCCAAATTCACCTTCAAAAAAATGTTTTGATCTTTCTCATGATGGAAATTTTCATCTTTTGTCTTAAAACTTCTAAACATCAAATTTTCAACTTTCCTATGATTTTCCTTAATTTGTAAAGCGTTGAGGATGTTAGCAGACAAAGAAGGCACAAAGCTCTCTAGCAATAGACTGGTGATCCTGATCATTTCCAAAATTATATAGATTATTTTGTTTTTGGTTGTTTCATCGCGAACCTTCCATACCTCTGTTTTTCCAATGAACTTATTGATAACATCGCATTTTTCCTGAATAACAAGAAATGACTTTCTTATTAAGAAGTTTTCCATTAGATTTTGCATGATTTTTGTGGAATTATTGAATTCTTCGATCAATTTTGATTCTTCAGCTGTAAAATTCAAGAGAATGCAGGGAATTTCCCCATTTTTTATAATTTTCTTTTGGAAAACTCGGTTGAGAGCATTAACTAATCCAAAAATAAAATAAAAGTTAAATAAACTAATATAACCAAAGCTTTCGATCAAATCGTTGTATCTTTTCTTTAATACAAGCTCATCATATTCACTGTCATAATACTCAGGACCCTCTGACAAAAAATAGATCCGAATGGCTTCTTCCCCATGCGTTTCTAATAATTTAAAGGGATCGATCACATTTCCAAAACTTTTGGACATTTTTTTCTTTTTTAAAAATAAAAAATTTTTTTTTTTTTTTCAAAAATTCATTGGTGAAAAAAAAAAAATGATTACCCCCTGATAAATCCAATGATCATGAACAAGAATTCTTTTGGGAAAAGGCAGCCCCAATCCTTTTAAAAACGCAGGCCAAAACAATCCATGGAATTTTACGATATCTTTCCCGATAACATGAACGAAATTTTCAAAATATGCTTCTTTATGAGCACTTTCTAATCCACCATAATCTATAGGAAACAATTAAAATTAAAAAAAAAAAAAATGAACAACACCTAAAGCTGTTAAGTAATTGCATAGGGCATCTAACCATACATATATTGTATAATCAGGATGCCCTGGGACTTGAATAGCCCAAGAAACTCTATTTTTAGGTCTTGAAATTGAAACGTCCTGACAATTTTATTAAAATTATGAATTTAATGAAAAGCACTTTAATTTCATGAGCCTCTTTTTTCATTGTTTCATTGTAATGAGAAGGGATAATTGGCTTCTGAGTGGTTAAGTATTCTGTAATTGCAGGGAAGAAGGGAGATAAATCATAAATATGTGTTTTTTCGGTTGTCCACTCGACAGGATGTCCGATTTTTGATGTCTGATTAAATTTTTAAAACAGATGAATGAACAAAAATACCATTTCATTTCCATTCTTTATTAAATCCTTTTCTGTGATAAAACTCTCCTCATTTACACAATAATATCCCTCGTAATTTTCTAATTTTAATTATTTTAACATGTTTTTTTTTTTTTTTTGTCGAAAAATGAAAACTAGTTTGAATCAGACTCTTTTTATCAAGTATTTGCCATACCTTCTCCACAGTTTTCTTATGAATCTCTATAAAATTTCATATATTTTACATCTAAATTTCCATTACTTGCCTTCAGATGTCCTAATGAAATGAGTATTACAAATGGAGAACTTTTTGCTTAAAGATCTGAATTTTTCTGAATTCTTGAGACAAAATTCCGTGTTGCTCATGTTATGAGCTTTTGCTGCTTGTTGGACCTTTTGACCATGTTCGTCAGTTCCTGGTAACACAAACCTAAAGCTTTTTTAACGTATATAAAAACAAAGCATACCATTGGTAAATATCACCTCGCAGCCATTGAATTTGAACCAACGAGCTATACAATCTGAAAGCAATAAGGTGTATAAATGGCCAATGTGAGGATCAGAGTTCAAGTAAAAGATGGGGCTGGTGATTGTGACGCAATTTTTAAGGGTTGTGAATAAATTAGCACATTTGTGACTAAAATGAAAAGGAAAGATTTTTTTTAACATTTGGGATTGAATTTTATAAAATAAAATATTCAAATGTGATTTTGGAAAAAAGTATGAAATACATTAATTTGTCATTCAAAAAATCATTATTTAGTTTCTGAGCTGAAACAACCAAGATAAACAATGAGTTTGGTAAGGACTAAAAAAATTAATATGGAAAAAAAAAAATTTGAAAACATGATTTTTAGGCGAACCGATTTTATAAAATAGTTTTATAGGTCCTCTAATTATATTATTTTGAAAAATTTATCTCAAAATAATTAAGAAAATTTGATATTGCTCTAAACGAGTAGTTAAAATTTTATTTGATTCTTTGTTTTGAAATAAAATTTGATAAAATTTCCTATTTAACGAAGAAAAAAAATCATTAATTATTCATCAAATTCTTTATTAAAATGAGCAAAACCGTCCCTCTAGTCCTCCTTATCGTTTTCGTCGCTTCAATTGGGGTCTTCTTTTACGACACCCCTGAATTTTCTTTTTTGAAATCTGATTCATCAGTGGTTACGGTAACGCCACATTCAGTTAGGAACCACACCAGACCATATGACAATGGAACATTAAGAGCACAATGGGAACAACACAAAGCCAATTATAGCAAAAATTTCTCCAATGACACTGATGATGAAAGGCGCTTCAACTGCTATCTCGACAATTTGGACAAAATCCAAAAGCACAACGATTCCAACTACACCATAGGAATCAATGAATTCACATCTGAATGTCCTGAGGATTTCAAAAGAACACATCACAATCACAATCACACTAAATCCAAAAATCAAACTCAAAGAAAAAAAACCCCTCCACAAATTCCCTCTGATGCCAAAATTTCCGTGTCAAAAACATCATCAGGTGTTTCAACATCAATCAGCATATCAGAGAGCGCAATGGAATATATGTCAGGCAACACCGTTGTAATGATTGTCTATACCACCAACACCACCAACACCACAACAGCTAATGGAGCCACAACAGTTACCCTGACTATCAATGTCACAACAGTCACAGCAACTTCTCATACTACTGTGATTACTGTATATTGCAGTGGGGCAAGTTGTCCCAGCAGCGGCAACTCAACGACCAATTCCAGCAGCAACAATTCCAGCAGCAATTCCAGCAGCAAGAACTCTAGCAGCAACTCTAGCACCAGCAATACCAGCAGCAATAGCTCTTCTAACAACGGCGGCAGCAGCACACCTTCTTCATCTAGTTCTTATTTTGGCGGCCTACCTGCACCAGTTCCACCATCCCTGTTACAAACTTTAAACAGTTCAACTCCTGCAGCTTCTGTTGACTGGAGAGCAGTTGGTAAAGTTTCTCCAATAAAGAATCAAGCACAATGTGGTTCTTGTTGGGCATTTTCTACCATTGGTTCAATGGAAAGCTTGAATCTCATCAAAAATGGAACAAATGCAACTTCCAACTATTCTGAACAACAACTCGTTGATTGTTCTTTAACAAATGATGGTTGCAATGGTGGAGATCCACCAACTGCAATGGATTGGCAAATGATGAATGGAACAGCCTTAGAAACCAGTTATCCATATTATTCTCAAAATGGAAACTCAAATGGAGCAGGTGCTTGTTCTAGTATCAAAAACGGGGCAACCCAAATTTATGGAACAGGTAGAGTCAATGAAGGTGATGTAGTTGGTTTACAAAATGCTGTGGCTATGCAACCTGTTGTAGTTGTTGTTGATGCCAGCAATTGGTCACCATATACTGGAGGAATCTATACATCATGTACAACTAACCTAGATCATGCTGTTTTACTTGTTGGATATAATTCACAATATTGGATTATCAAAAATTCTTGGGGAGCAAGCTGGGGCACTGCAGGTTTCATTTATGTCGCAAGGAGTAGCGCTTGCGATACTATGCTGACAAGTTATCCTGCTTTCCCATTAGGTAGTCCAAGAACTGCTAATGTGGATCCTTATTGTTCTGCTTATGGAGCTGCAGCTTGCACTGATCCTAACGAAATTACTTACATGATGGGTAAAATTATTTTTGCAATTAATTTTTAATATTATTGTTTAGAAAATTGCTGGGTGACTTGCAATGCTAAATTCTAAAGAGGGAAAGGAAGACTGAAGGAAAAATCCATAAGTTTTATTCATACTTAAAAAAAAACGAAATAAAAAAATCAAACAATAAAAAAACATCTAAAAAAATGTTTTTTTCAAAACACTTTGAAATTGCATAAAATTAAAACTGCATTAAAGAAATTAACGACAAAATATTACAAATTCAAATATTCATTTGAATTTTTATTTAATTTTTTATATTTTTATTTTTTCTTTGAATTTTTAGTTAAAAATTTTTGAATTTAAAAATCAATTTTTGAATTATATGACAGACAATTTTTTGATTTTTGAAAATCTTTTTAAATATAATTCAAATCATAAAGAAATTTGAAATTTCATTATTAGACCCAAATCAAAATTATATAAAAAATCATTGCAATTGTTTTTAAAGTAAATTATTAATATCTTTTCCATGTTGCTCTTCTATTGTCTCATCTTCTTATACTCATTGGATTATACTTTCCAGCTCCTAAATTCCCACATCATTATGATCATTTTTTCTATCGCGCTTTATTTTATTTTAATTTTTCTTTTAAAAAAGCTCTTTGGGGTGGAAATTTCTCCCGGCTTAGACTCAATCAGCCATTATGACTTATTGGAAAACCGTTCTCATATCGTCAGTTGTGCAATATTCAAAGAAAAAATCGATCCGGAAACAGTCATTTCCTTGATCAGAGACCGTGCATTTCTCCATCCTCATTACGAGAAATTAAAGAAGGTCATGAAGACTCGTTTCTTAATTGACTATTGGACATATGCAGACCATTTTAACATCGAGGATCATACTCAGGTCATCACCAACAAATTCAGTGACCTGGGAGACCTTTATGAGTTCATGACTGCCCATGCCAGTGAAAAGAAATTTCCAAATAACAAGCCTAAATGGAAAATTTTCATCTTGGAAAATGTTTTCAAATCGCAAAGTGCAGTCATTCTCAAATTCCATCACGCCATTGGAGATGGGGTTGCGGTTATGAGTTATTCTTTTAATCTGGCGGATTGTGGAAATTATATAATGGTGAACTTGCCGAAGATTAAGACTTGGCAGCGGATTTTGTTGGCGCCAATGGGATTATTAAAGGCTGCCTACTTCACAGTTTTTTACTTGGTGCAGAAAAGGGATGATAACAAGTTCAAGAAGGTACCCTTATCCGGAAAAAAGCAGGGGTTCGGATCTTTGAAATTCAATATGAAAGAATTGAAGGCCTACTCCAAGAAAATAGGTGTTAATCTTAATGACATAATCCTAGCTTTGGTTAATCAAAGCCTAAGGAACTGCTATCTGGAGACTTACAAAGATCCCTTAAATGAGTTCAAGATCTTTCTTGCAGCATCTTTAAGGGGTCTCCCGAAACCCGGAGACCATTTCCCATTAACGAACCTGACAAATTTTATTACTTTGAGCGAATTTCCTCATGTGAAGTCTTCATTCGAAGAATTGATAAAGACATACCATAAGCTCCTCAATGCTTTGAAATCAAATTATGATTTTTATTTCAGAGGATTTTATGTGGAATTTCTCAATGCGGTGGCCCCCAAAAGCTTTTCCTTATTCCTGACAAACCTTGTTACTGATAAGTCAAGCTGCATATTTACGAGTGTGCCAGGACCTGTGAAACCTATCACTATGTTTGGCAATGAAATAGAAGATATGTTCTTTTTCGTGAATAGCCCAGGATTGGTGGCCATTATGGTGAATGTGTTCACTTATCATGATAAACTCAGTTTATGTTGCCTGGCGGATGAAAGCACCGGATTGGACACCAAGAAATTCATTAATGTGTTCGAGGGACTAATAACCAATGAGATCCTGAACAATCCGATTATGAAATGAAAAAAAAAAAAATTGAAAAAAAAAAATAATGAAAAATTTTGAATTTTTTTTTAATCTATTGTATTTTTTGGAAAAATTCGCATTTTTTTTGAACAATTCCCAATTATATTAAAAAAAAAAATTCATTTTAAAAAAAGTATCAATTATTTCTGGATAACGAAATAATAAGTCGTCTCGAAGAAAAAAAATATAAGTAATGGAGTGTTCAATAATCTAAAAAAATAATCTGGACTAAGTGAAGAAAATTTACAAATGTTGAAAAAAAATCAATTTTTTGTTGAAAAGTGTTCCTTCACCACCTGCTCCCTCAAACTGCCCTTCAAAGAACTTATTCCATGTCCTCATTGTCAAAACGCCAAATATTGCTCCCAAAAATGTCTGGCGTTGGATTGGTTCCCCCCCAAAAATTTCCCTTAATTTTCCAATTTTTTATCTTTTTAAGGGAGGCATGGCATAAATTTTCCTGCCCCGACTCCTTAAGCAATAACGGTGGCTCTGTGAGATCCAACCTGACAACCAATTCCTTTCACAAAAGTCTTGATGATTATGAGCCTTTGGATGTTGAATTTCTGCCTGGCAAAGACACTAAATTGCCATTTGAAGAGAAATATAAAGAAGATTTCCAGATTGTTCGCGATAAAAAGTCACATCATAGCTTTTTGATGAAGATTGTGTTTTTTTTCTTCATACTTTTTTTAACCCTTCCTTTTTTTTTAAGATAGAAAAAACCAAGTTTCAATCAGAAACACTCAAGGAGCAAATGGTCAAAAGCTGGCAAACCCATCAAAAGCTCCTGATTCATCCTCATATTATCAGACTTTTCCATTTTTTTGAAGATAGCGAAAATTTCTATCTCATCCATGAGTTCCTGGATCGCACTCTCAACACTCTCTTCACCAAACGGAAGAAACTCATTGAACGTGAGGCCTTTCTTCTCTTTGCACAAATCGCCTTGGCGTTGGATTTCCTTCATAAAAAATCCATCCTCCATAAACGACTCAACTTCTCAACAACCTTCTTAGATTCGCAAGGCAACATAAGGCTCTCTGATTTTGGTCAAATGGTTGATTTTTCAGACCAGAAGACATTGGCTCATCTAGCCCCAGAAACCTTAAAAGATCGATTATTCACACCACAAAATGACATTTGGGGGTTAGGGTTGATTCTTTATGAGATGATCCATGGCCATAAGGCATTTCGAAATGGGGAGTTGAAAATATTTAGTTTTGTAAGTGATGAATGCACAGATTTGATAACAAGGATTTTAAATCCAAATCTTGAGGAAAGAATAAACCTCGAAGGAATTTTAACTCATGCCTGGATGAAAAAATATGAGGATGTGTATAAGATCAAATTGAAGGGGTACATTCATAAAGAAAGCTATGAGGAAAGAGCTACTGAGGGGACCATTAGGACCTTCATACCAACTTTTAAGAGCAGGTTCAGTAAACGAAATAGCATTTTGTTCGATAATATTAAACCGGATTTCTTGGGGAGCTTTTATAATAGAATAAGCTTCGCTGATGAAAGTTAAGACATATAAAGATAGATGTGAATAATTAATGTTTTTCAGAAGGGTTTGATGAGGAAGAAAAAGATCAAGAGAATGACAGCCCTTCATTTAGGAAATTACAACATAAGATGTCAAAACAACCGAGAGAGAAGAAAGAATTGGAAAGTTTTATAAAAAAGTAATGATTTTTTTAATAATTTTTTTTGATTTTTTTAAAAACTGAAAACAATAGGAAAAAAGAAAGGGCAAAAAAATTGGCTGAAAAGATGACACCGAATTTCTCATTTGTCGAAACAAGAGAAAAAGTGGATGAAAATGAAAAACAAAGCACGAACATTGATAGTGTTCCCAATGATCTTGGGGTTTTGTCAGAACGAGAAGCTCTCAAACATGAGGTTGCCAAAGTTTATAATTAGTTTTAATTTTTTTTTATTAGGAAAATCCGGGATTTTGGGATAATGTCAAATCCTATTTGAGTTTTGGGTGCTTTTGTATTTCGAAGTCAAAAGAAAAAGGACAAAAGCACAAAATTT
>Ga0302140_10003697_pt1 | contig 19587 bp, 8 predicted proteins | sample I_Bog_E1_1_FD_202095 | JGI IMG/M metagenome (GOLD analysis project Ga0302140, IMG submission 202095) | Peat permafrost microbial communities from Stordalen Mire near Abisko, Sweden - I_Bog_E1_1 | ecosystem: Environmental > Terrestrial > Soil > Wetlands > Peat | place: Sweden: Abisko, Stordalen... | reverse complement strand
CAATAAAAAAATCAAAATTTACAAGAAAAAAAATTTTTACAAATAAAATCAAATTAAATCGGCAACTATCAGAAACTCCCAAAACTCTCTAATTTCAAACTTCTCCAAACAAACTCATAAAAAAGATAACTTCCTAAATAAAAAAACAAATTTTCCAAATCAAAATCTATCAAAACCATTTTGATCAATGACAGATCTCATCTATCTGCCTTATAATGTAGATAAGATCTTCGCACGATGTGCCCAAAAAAGTATATCTGGTGACGTCCTGTCTTCTTCTGTAGCGATCAGCACATTAGCCTATGCAGAATCCTGGAGTTGTTTCGTCAAATGGATCAAGATCCAACTAGACCTCGAGCGAACAATCAACATCCCTAATTTCGGTTTTTAGATTTCCTTATTCTTTCTCATTTTAAATTCTTCATTTATAGCCAACATCACTTCTAAAAGTCAAGGTCCCGAAGATAAAGACAAATGCATTTATATTCAAATTCTAGAAGGATTCCTAACTGCCAATAATCTCACCTTTAAATGTGAATCTGTGGAACTCAAGGTTCCTACAGTGAAGATCTCCTATCCTTCAATAGCCAAGCTCTCAGATCTAGATAAACAGCTGGTTTCCTCTGCAATTTCCTCAGTTCTAACAGAAATCCAAGACCTCCTAATCTCTCAAAACAGTCTAGAACTCGATCTTGGTCAATTAGGTAAACTCCTCATCAAAGATAAAGTCATCCAATTCCTTCCATTCATGAAATCCAAGCCTGGTGGGGGTGGTTTTTCCAAACAAACGGTTCAAAGTCTCCTGATGAATTCAGCCAGGAAGCCCCAAACCTTACCATCATTAAAGGTCGCTAATGAAGCTGGATTTTTTGATCAGAAGAAACAACCTTCTCAATTGACTTTTCTTCCACACCCACTAACCCCTGAGAAATTGACCATTACTCCTCCTATTAACAAAGGCTTCTCATCCTTATTCAATCGAAGCTTCACCTATAATAACAACACCAAAGGCCAAGAAAGCCCAACCAGAAGGTATTATAGACCTGAAGAAATGACCCTGAAGGCAGAAATGCTCGGTGCAGGGACTGATCCTTTAGCCAAGAACCAAGACTTCTCGTTATTGGCTTCCAATGCCAAAAAGCTGATTTCCGCACAATTCACGAAGCCGAGTTATGCGAAAATCAGATTCCCACCAATTTTAGATAAATTCTCAAGAACCTTGGCAGCGCCGATTTGTTCCCAAAAGTTCAATTTATCAGTTAGTTCACGAATTGGCTCCAATTATACAGAAAGTTCCAAGAGATTATATATAGATTATGAGAGCAAATGCATTAAAGTGGTGAAATTAAAAGAAAGCAAGGTGAATTTCACTGCGAATAGTGATTTATTACAGAAGTGCGCCAGTCTGGAGGAAGAATTAGCAGTTGTGGCCTTTGGAGCTAGCGACATTGAACTTCTAGCAAAACTTCAAGCCAAAAAGACTTGTTATAAACGTTATCATAGTTATATTCAAGAGGAAATCGGGATTGATTGTGTTGCTCCAATAAAGCCGATTTGGATCACGGATATCATGAATTTGATTCCTTTCGATTTCCAATATTTGGAGAAATTCTTCGTGGAAAGTCTAATAGATGTGATGGTGAATGAGATAAATAAGGATTATTACGATAGTATAAGGAAATCGGTATTGGATTATGTCTTAAAGGATGAAGAGGAGAAGTTTCGATTAGGTATAATGGAGACTTTTGATGGGGTTCTTGATTATGGTGATGATTTCTATAAGGGTTTGGAGCCTGATGAATCATGGAAAGAACATGTGAATTTCGCTAGAGAGGAAATTAATCAGAATTTAGTGATTTGTAACAAGGCGACTTTGAAATTGATGAGGCTTTGGAAGAAATATGAGACGATGTATTTCTTGTTTTTTCCTCAGAAGAAAGATCAACCAATGACTATTCAATATTATATAAAGATCCAAGAGGATAGGATTAATGAGGTCAAGACTTCTTTGACTACAGAATGGTTGAAGAAAGAAGTGACTGATATATATCATGAGGAATTGAGCCAAATGAAGAAAAACAAGAAACAAGCTATGATTTTCTTCGAATCCAATGCCACAATGATGTCCAATCAAATCCGTGATCTAGTCATTAATTCTCTATTACATTATAGAGATTTCTTCAGAAGATTCAAAAAAACCAAACATTTGACTCCCATTGATGTAGTTCAAATGGAAAAAGACCCCAAAGGAGGCATTGAGGAGGTGTTTCTGGTGATAAAATTGAAAGATGAAGACCAAATCATCTCATTTACAGATTCTTTGGATTATATAAAACAAGAGCTTTTGAAATTAGTGAAAATGGTCGTGGAAACCAGTTTCAATATACCTCGACCAGAGAATTCCTGGTCTCGAAGTGATAAGAATTGCCTATCAAAAGTGCCTTTAGATGATCAGGTGGTAGTGGAATTAACAGTGGAAATCGATGAGATTATTGAAGGGAATATCAGAAACATCGAAAATGTGGTGAAGATATATAATGAATATGCGTTTTTATTAAGAGAAATGGATAAAGTGCATGATTTCTGTTCTTTGAAACATGAACGTAAGGATTTCCAAAGCGAAATACTCAAATATCAGAAACTCATCGATGAAGTCAATAGAAATGTGCCTTTCTTTGTTCGAATGAATATGATTCTTATCGATGGACTCGATGTCAAAAAGAACTTCCTGAATATTCTAGAAGAAATAAAATCAAAGCTTTATTCTGCGATCCATGGCCTTATCGTGAAGAAAATCGGAGCAGTAAACACTGAGATCACTAATTTATTCGATGGGATCAGCGCGAAGGCTGAAAGTGAGAAGAAATTGGTGGAATTGGAAAAAAACGCTGAATTGATCCGACTTCAAAAGAATCGTGAGATTTCCACTGAATTCAAAGATACAGTCAAATGGTTGCTTTTATTATATGATTATCCGTTTCATCCAGAGCCTGAAGATGAAGTGAAATTGATCTATACTTGTTCAGAACAGGTCCATGGTTTAATGACGAGAGTAGAGAAAGAAGAAGTGCGTCTCAGGAAAGAAAGAGAAGAATTAGATTCGAAACTGAGAAAGGCCAGAGATGATTTCATCCAAAACATCGATATTCTCGTGAATGAAATCGAATCTTTAAGGACTGAATATACCGAGAAATTTCAAAGTCCTGAAGCTAATAAAAAGATAGATATTTTAGATGGGAAATTGAGGAAATATCTCGATGACAAGCTAGAAATCAATGGAAAAGAAGACCTTTTAATCGCATCTCAAACCGATTTCCCGAAATTGGATGAGGCTAAGAACAATTTGGCTCCTTATCAAGAATTATGGAAGCTGATAAAGGATTGGAGTACAAATGAACAATCATGGGAAAGAGGCACTAGTATCTTCAAATTGAATCCCGAGGTTATAGAGAAAGAAACGAAGGAGATGTTTAAAACTGCCAATTCTTTGAGTTTCAGATTGAAGGATATGGCGAATCCAGCGAGATTATGTGCTGAGGTCTTGAAAGAAATCAAGGCTTTCCAAGTCCATATGCCATTAGTGAGGATCTTCTGTAATCCAGGACTTAAGGATAGACATTGGGAAGAGGTTTCTAATGTGATATCGAAGAATTCAGATTTAAAAGGATTCGTGGTTCGACCTGATAAAGAATTCCCATTGAAGAAACTCAAAGATGCGGAAATCTATAAATTTGCTGATAAATTAGAGGAGATTTCAGATAGTGCGACCAAGGAGTTCAATATCGAGAAGATCCTTAATAAGATGTTAGAAGATTGGGAACCCGTCGTTTGTGAATTGAAGACTTGGAAAGATACAGGGACTTTTGTGGTTTCAGGCAATTCAGTGGATGAAATCCAGACTTTATTAGATGATCAGACAGTGAAGACTCAAACTATGAAAGGATCGCCTTATGCGAAGATCTTCGAGGCTAGAGTCAGTGAATGGGAACAATGGTTGATTTATACTTGGAATCTAGTGGAATATTGGGTCAAAGTCCAACAGGTTTGGCTTTATTTAGAGCCTATTTTCTCGAGTCCTGATATCATAAAACATTTGGCCACAGAAGCTAAGATGTTCAAAGATGTTGATAACGGTTGGAAATCAATGATGAATAAGATCAATGCCACACCGAAAGTATTGGAATTCACGAAGAATAAGAAATTATTAGATCTTTTGAAAGAATGCCATCAGAAACTTGAAGAGGTTCAAAAAGGATTGAACGCTTATTTAGAAGAGAAAAGAAACAATTTCCCCAGATTTTATTTCCTTTCCAATGATGAACTTTTGGAAATCTTATCAGAAACCAAGGATCCTTTGAGAGTTCAGCCTCATTTGAAGAAATGTTTCGAAGGCATACAAAAATTGAAATTCGATGAAATGAAGAAAATTTTCGGGATGTATTCTTCTGAAGGTGAATATGTGAATTTCATCACTTGTATCGACACGAGTGCACATTTGGGGAAAGTCGATGAATGGCTGTTGATCACAGAGAAATTCATGCAAGAAGCTGTGAAAACTGTTATTTCTACGGCTTTTGTTGATTATCAAACTATGAGAAGAGACGCATGGGTCACTAAAAGATGTGGACAGGCTGTTTTATGTATGAGCATGACTTATTGGACTTTTAATACTGAGAAGGCATTGATTGAAAAAGGAGAAGCTGGAGTGCAGGAGTTCTCGGTGAAATGCTCTGAAATGGTAACTTTTATTCAATTTTTTATTAAAAGGGATGGGTTTTAAGGAGTTTTTATAACATTTTATGAGTTTTTATGAATTTTTATGACTTTTTTATCAGTTTTTATGAGTTTTTATGAGTTTTTATGAGTTTTCATGAGTTTGGAGGGGTTATTTTAGAGTTTTTAAGGTTTTTTATAGAAAAGATTAGTTTATTATATATAAAGTATTGATTTTTTCGATTGAGATCAGCTATGATTAAGAAGTAATATATGAGGAAAAGCCTATTAATACGGTTTTTTTATTATCTGACATTTTCCTGCCAGGACTGAGCTGTTTTAATCTTTTTAATCTAATCTAATAAATAACTAATCTTTAATTTTTTTCATTTTTTTTTTGAAATCAGCAATGATTAAAGAATTGATATATGAGGGAAAAACCTCTATTTCTAATAAGGTTTTTCTCTTAAATGAAATGTTCCTGCCAGGACTGAGCTGTTTTCCATAATTTTCTAATCTTTTTTCTTTTTTTCTTCTAAAATTTTATTATAATTTCCTTTTTCCCTTTTCTTTTTCATAGCTTGAAGATATCGTCCGTTTGGTCCGTAAAGAGATTGAGCCATTAGATCGTTGTACAATAGAGGCTCTTATCGTTTTGGATGTTCATAATCGTGATGTGGTTGATTCCTTGGTGGCCAAACATATAGATAAGATCACGGATTTCGATTGGCAGGCTCAACTTCGTTATTATTGGCAAGATTCGAATTCCAAGGTCCGCATAATCAATGCGGAACTACCATATAATTATGAATATTTAGGCAATTCAACAAGATTGGTGATAACTCCATTGACAGATCGTTGTTATCGAACCTTATGTGGGGCCTTGCATTTGAATTATGGAGGAGCTCCAGAAGGTCCAGCAGGAACTGGGAAGACTGAAACTGTGAAGGATTTGGCTAAGGCTTTGGCTAGACTATGTGTGGTGTTCAATTGTTCAGATGGTTTAGATTATAAGGCCATGGGGAAATTCTTCAAAGGATTAGCAAGTAGTGGTGCCTGGTCTTGTTTCGATGAATTCAATAGAATAGATTTAGAAGTGTTATCAGTGGTCGCACAACAGATTCTGACTATTCAATTAGCTCGGGCTGCTAATAAGGAGAAATTTGCTTTCGAAGGCTCAGAAATTAGATTGGTAAGAACCTGTAATGTGTTCATCACTATGAATCCAGGTTATGCTGGTCGATCGGAACTTCCTGATAATTTGAAGGCTCTTTTCAGATCAGTGGCTATGATGGTGCCAAATTATGAGATGATCGCAGAAATTTCTTTATATTCCTATGGATTTTCGAATGCCAAGAATCTCGCAAGGAAAATCGTCACGACTTATAAGCTTTGTTCTGAACAATTGAGTTCTCAACATCATTATGATTATGGGATGAGGGCTGTGAAATCAGTATTGACAGCCGGTGGCAATTTGAAGCGGAAATTCCCTAATGAAGATGAGAATATCTTGATGTTAAGAGCTATAAATGATGTAAATCTCGCGAAATTCTTGGTTTTTGATTTACCTTTGTTCGAAGGGATCACCTCTGATTTGTTCCCAAGCGTGAAATTGCCAGAAATCGATTATCGAGCCATGGAACAATGCATTGATAATCAATTAATCAAAAATAATCTGACAAAAGTTGATTATTTCAAGAAAAAAATCATCCAATTATATGAAATGATCCTAGTTAGACATGGTCTCATGGTGGTTGGCTTAAGTTTCTCAGGCAAGACTTCAGCTATCAAAATCCTAGCCGCAGCATTAAGCGAATTAAAGGAAAAAGGACTCATGGATGAGAAAAAAGTGCTCATAACCACTATAAATCCGAAATCCATCACAATGAAACAATTATATGGTTGTAATGATGATGTGACTCATGAATGGACTGATGGAGTTCTAGCAGTGAAATTCCGAGTTTTCGCAAAAAACGAAGAAGATGAGAGAAAATGGTTGATTTTCGATGGTCCAATCGATGCGGTTTGGATAGAAAACATGAATACAGTTTTAGATGATAATAAGAAGCTTTGTTTGAGTTCTGGAGAAATTATCGCGATGTCCAGAGGAATGAATCTGCTTTTCGAGCCAATGGATTTAGAAGCTGCTAGTCCAGCCACAGTGTCTAGATGTGGGATGGTATATATGGAGCCTGCGAGATTAGGTTGGGGCGTGTTATTCCAAAGTTGGAAATTAAGCCTTCCCAAACATTTCAAAGAAGAAGATATCAATGAAATTGACTTATTGTTTGATTGGTCAGTGAATCCGATATTAGAAGAACTTAGGAAGAGAAGTCAAGAGATATCACCTACTCAGGATCAAAATTTGGTGATGAGTTTATTGAGGATATATAGATGTATGTTACAGATATTTGATGATGAGGCATATTATGCGAAAAGCGATTTGAAGAGCAAATTGAATCTTTTTGATCAATTTTTCGTATTTTCAGCTGTTTGGAGTCTGGGAGGCTCAGTGACCACTGATTATAGAAAGCCTATGAATTTGTTTATGAAGAGATTATTTGGTGGGGATATGAATCCACCTGCTGATGGGAAAAAGAAGAAGATTTCATTACCAGATAGTGGTCTTCTATATGATTATAAATATGATTTGAAGAGTCAAGGGTCTTTAGATGGTGAATGGATCCCTTGGGTGAATTTCATTGATCAAGGTGAGGTTTTTCCTAAGAATATCCAAGTGAATGAGATTCTTGTGAAGACTTCTGATACTATAAGATATTCCTTCCTATTGAAAACCAATATTCTTAATGAAATCCCATCATTATTTTGTGGACCTACTGGAACTGGAAAATCGATGTATATTAAGAACCTTTTATTGAATGGATTAGATAAAGAGAAGTATAAAACAACAGAAGTCGGCTTTTCAGCCCAAACCACCTCGACTCAAACCCAAGATATCATAGATACTAATCTAGATAGAAGAAAAAGAGGTATTTCTGGGCCTATTTATGGTCCGAAAGTCGGTAAAGCGATCATTTTCGTCGATGATTTGAATATGCCAGCTAAGGAAAAATGGGGAGCGCAACCTCCTATAGAAATTCTGAGACAAATGATGGATCAAGGAGGATGGTATGATCATAAAGATAAGGAAAGACCATTCAAAACTTTGGTGGATCTGATTTTCGTGGCTGCAATGGGTCCTCCAGGGGGTGGCAGGACTTTCATTACTCCAAGGCTTTTAAGACATTTGAATTTGATTTCCTTAGCGCAATTCGATGATGATACTTTGAATAGGATTTTTAATACTATCCTTCATTGGTTTTTCACGAGTAATAATTTCAATGGTGAAATCATAAAAATGGAGAATAAAATCGTTATCTCGACTTTGGATTTATATAAATATGTGATAGAGAAATTGTTGCCAACTCCAATGAAATCGCATTATCTCTTCAATTTGAGAGATTTCGCTAAGGTGGTTTCTGGTATTTGTATGTCTGATAAAGATAAGCTTCAATCGCAGGAACAGGTCGTTAGATTATGGACTCATGAAATTTTACGAGTTTTTAGTGATCGGTTGATTAATGAGGAAGATAGACTTACGATTCTTCAATATTTAAGAGAAAATGTGATACGATCACGATTTGGATTGAATTTCGACACAATCTTCGCATTTCTCGATAAACCTCATGGCTCGATTGATAAAGATGGGAAAGTTGATAGTCTAGATGAAATCCGAGGATTGATGTTCACTGATATAATGAGTCCAGCCGGTATCCCGAAACGATATTATGAAGAAATCTTGGATTATTCGAAACTTCAACAATCAGTGGAACAATCATTAGAAAATTATAATATAATTAGTGATAAGCCAATGGATCTAGTGTTATTCAATTTCGCAGTAGAACATCTGCTTATTATCGCTAGAATCTTAAAACAACCACAAGGCAATGCTTTATTAGTGGGAGTCGGTGGCTCAGGGAGACAAAGTCTGACCAAATTAGCAGCGAGAATCTCAGATTATGAAGTCTTTCAAATCGAAATCACTCGAACCTATGGCAAAAACGAATGGAAAGAAGATTTGAAGAAAATCTTGAAACAGGCAGGGGCGAAATTCGTGCCCACTGTTTTCCTATTCACTGATAGTCAAATAAAGGATGAAAGTTTCATTGAAGATATCAATAATCTGTTGAATACTGGAGAAGTGCCTAATATTTATACACTCGAAGAAAAATCAGAAATCATGGAATTAGTCAGAAATCAAGCCAGAGTCGAAGGAAAGGCGCCCGACGGGACTCCTGCACAATTGTCTAGTTATTTTGTCAATCAATGCAAAAAACAATTACATATTGTTTTATGTTTCTCACCTATTGGAGATGCTCTCAGAAATAGAGTCAGGATGTTCCCGTCATTGGTAAATTGTTGCACCATTGATTGGTTCAATGAATGGCCCAATGATGCATTGGTGTCTGTCGCGAGGAAATTCTTGTTACCGATCGAAATGAATGAACAGGTATTTTTTTTTTAGATTTTTTTTTGTATTTTTTGCAATTATTTGTTTTTTAGATGTTTTTTTGTTGTATTTTTTGCAATTTTTTATAGTTTGTAAATTTTGTAATTTGTTTTTGTAAATTTTTATAAAATTTTGTAAATTTTTGAAAATTTTTGTAAATTTTAATAAATTTTGTAATTTTTTATTTTTTTCCTTAATGCTTTTTTTTTTTCCATTATATATAAATTATTTTTTTTATAAAGGTTCGTGAAGGATGTGTGGAGATGGTGCAATACTTCCACGAGAGTACCTCCTTCCATGCCAAGCGTTTTTACCTGCGTTTGCAACGAAAATATTACGTGACTCCAACTTCTTACATCGAGATGATAACAACTTTCCGTAACCTGCTTAGTGAGAAGCGTAAAGAGGTTTTATTCCAGAAATACAAATATGAAAACGGTTACGAGAAAATCATAACAACTGAGAAAAAAGTTGAAGAAATGCAAGTGAATCTAATCGAATTGCAGCCAAAGTTGAAATTGGCAGCTGAAGAAACTGAGAAAAAGATGAAAGAAGTGGCAGAACAAAAGGGTCAGGCTGATATATTAAAGGAGGCGACTTCAAAGGAAGAATCCATAGTGCAAACTTTTGTAAATGAGGCTCAGATAATAAAGGATGATTGTCAGAAGGATTTAGATGAGGCGATGCCTTTATTATTGGCTTCAGAAGAGGCTTTGAAGGTATTGGAAGATAATAAGAAGGATTTGGATACAGTCAAGAAATTGGGTAGTCCTCCCAACCCTATTAAATATACTATGCAAGCCTTATGTTATCTCTTATATCCGAACCCAGCAGAAAAGAAGAAAAACCCTGAAACTTTGAAAATAGAGGTTGATTGGTGGGCTGCTAGCCAGAAATTGATGAGTGATATCTATTTCATTAAGAAATTGATAGATTTCAATAGTGAGGAGATCGAAGAAAAGAATATTTTGGCATTAGGGAAATTCCTCAAAGATCCACAATTTTCAGAGACTTTAAAGCCTGAAAGTGTGGAAAAGGCCTCACAATCATGCAAATGTCTGATTCAATGGATAAATGGAGTTTATTCATATTATTTCGTGAATAAGAAAGTGAAGCCGAAGAAACAAAAGCTCAAGGAATCTGAAGATAAAGTGAATGAATTACAATCGAGACTCGCTGATAAACAAAAGGAATTGAAAAACGCGAATGATAAGGTCGAAAGGTTGAATTCCGATTTGATGATAACAAAACGGAATAAAGACAAACTAGAAAAGGAATATGATGAATGTTCGAAACAATTGTTGCGAGCCAAAAAACTTATTGAGAATTTGGGTGGAGAAAAGGGTCGATGGGCAGAATTGGCTTTGATTTTAAAAGAATTCTATAACAATTTAACAGGAGATATCTTGATATCTTCTGGAATGATAGCTTATTTGGGTGCATTCACATCAGTTTTCCGTAATGAAATTTGCTCTGATTGGGTGGCCAAGACTTTAGAAAAGCAGATTCCAGGTTCATCATCATTTTCCTTAGAAAAAGTCTTGGGAGATCCTGTGAAGATCAGAGAATGGAATATAAATGGATTACCATCTGATACTTTTTCTATAGAAAATGGGATAATTGTGAGCAAAGCCAGAAGATGGCCTTTATGCATTGATCCTCAGAACCAGGCGAATAAATGGATAAAGAAAATGGGAATTTCGAAGAAAATCAATATAATCAAGCTCACAGATACTAATTTCATTAGAACCTTGGAAAATAGCATCCAATTCGGCCAACCAGTCTTATTAGAAAACGTGGGTGAAGAATTGGATCCTGTGATTCAGCCGATTTTATTGAAACAGACCTTCCAAAAAGGCTCCACAACGTATATTAAATTGGGACCTGAGCCTATTGAATATAATAGTTCCTTCTTTTTCTATATAACGACAAAATTAAGAAATCCGCATTATTTACCTGAAATTTCAACTAAAGTGACTCTTTTGAACTTTATGATCACTTATGAGGGGTTGAATGATCAATTATTAGGGATTTTAGTGAAGAAAGAAAGACCTGATTTAGAACAAGAGAAGGAAAGAATAATAGTGGAAGGCGCGGATAATAAGAAGCAATTACAAGACATTGAAGATAAGATCCTAGCAGTTTTGAGTTCAGATAAGAACATTCTATTAGATGAAGAAGCTATTAATATCCTCACAGCTTCTAAAGTGAAATCCAATGAAATCAAGGAAAAACAAGCCATTGCAGAACAAACTGAAAAAAGCATCGATGAGGCAAGACAACAATATCAAAGCGTTTCTCAAGAAGCCTCATGTCTTTTCTTCGCTATCACAGATCTTAATAATCTAGACCCCATGTATCAATATTCATTAGTCTATTATATAGATCTCTTCACTCAGGCGATCCTTAAAAGCAAAAAAAGCGAAAATCTCGAAGAAAGATTACAATTCCTTAAGGAATTTTTCCTTTATTCGCTTTATTGTAACATTTGTCGAAGTCTTTTCGAAAAAGATAAACTCACTTTTTCTTTCCTTTTATCAACCCGAATCCTCGAATTCCATAAACAATTAAGTGGAGATGAATTGAGGTTTTTATTGACTGGTGGCTTAGCTCTTGATGAGAAAATGCCTATAAAGCCAATTAGCGATTGGTTGAGTTCTAAGGCCTGGGGTGAAATCTTCAGATTATCCAAATTGACTGATTTCAAGGATTTTTATAAGGATTTTGAAGAAAATCTCATCGATTGGAAAAAGATCTATGATCATAATGAGCCTCATAGTCAAGAATTCCCTGGGAAATTTGCCATTGGATTGACTAGTTTTCAGAAATTGATGATCGTGAGGTCCATTAGACCTGATAGAGTGGTTCCAGCGATTCAAGATTTCGTTAAGGAGAAATTAGGAGCCGAATTCATCGATCCACCCCCATTTAACCTATCAGAGATCTTTAGAGATTCAACGGTTTATAGTCCTTTGATTTTTGTTTTATCGCCAGGATCTGATCCTTTTGCTAGTTTGAATAGTTTTGGAGGACAGATGAAAAAGGATATCAGTTCGATTTCCTTAGGTCAAGGTCAAGGACCTTTGGCTCAGAAGATGATTGATGAAGCTATAGTCAGAGGTAATTGGGTGGTGTTACAAAATTGTCATTTGGCAGTGAGTTGGATGCCTACTTTAGAAAAGATTTGCGATGAAATCGACCCAATAAAAACTCATCAGGATTTCAGATTATGGTTGACTTCATATCCATCAGTATCTTTCCCCACGAGTATATTACAAAATGGGGTAAAAATGACCAATGAGCCTCCAAAAGGCCTCAAAGCAAATTTGAAGGGCTCTTTCTTGATAGATCCAATAAATAACATGGAATTCTTTAATGGATGTAAATTGAATGAGGAATTCAAACGTTTATTATATGGGCTTTGTTTCTTCCATGCGGTGATTCAAGAACGAAGGAAATATGGTCCATTGGGTTGGAACATTCCTTATGAATTCAATGAATCAGATCTGAGGATTTGTGTGAGACAATTGAAGATGTTTTTGGATGAAACCGAAAATTCAGTGATCCCCTTTGAGGCTTTGAAATATCTCACAGCGGAATGCAATTATGGAGGTCGAGTTACTGAGGAAAAGGATAGAAGATTAATAAACACTTTATTAGAGGATTTTTATTGTCATGCACAAGCCTCTGATCTCGATTATCAATTTGCAAGTAATCCAGTGTATAAATTGCCTAAAATAGTGGAATATGATCATTTGATAGAATTTATCCAGACTTTGCCTTTGAATACGCAACCTGAGGTTTTTGGCTTTCATGCGAATGCAGATATCACAAAGGATATCAATGAGACGCTTTTGTTATTTAGTTCAGTTTTGGCTTGTTCTTCTGAAGGCAAAGGGGGTGAAACCACTTCGATGGAAAGTCTTTTGGAGGAGATTTGTAGGAAGATTTTGGATGATTTCCCAAATCTCTTCAATTTAGAAGAAGCATCTCAGAAATACCCTGTGGATTATAAAGAAAGCATGAATACAGTCTTGACTCAAGAACTCACTAGATTCAATAAACTCATCAAAGTTATTAGAGTTTCCCTAGCAGATATCAGAAAAGCCTTAAAAGGAGAAGTCTTGATGAGTCCCGCCTTAGAAAAAGCCAGTAGATCCTTATATGATGGCAAAATACCTGATTTATGGATGGATGCCAGCTATCCTTCCTTGAAACCTTTGGGATCTTATATCGTTGATCTTAAGCTAAGGATCGCAGGATTTAGAAAATGGCTGGATGAAACCGCACCTACTGTTTTTTGGATTTCAGGGTTTTATTTCACTCAAAGTTTCCTCACCGGAGTTCTACAAAATTTCGCGAGGAAATATACCATTCCTATCGATGAAATCGAGTTCGATTTCGAATTCATTAAAGAGGAAATCAAAGAAAAACCAAAAGATGGTGCGTATGTTCAAGGACTTTATATAGAAGGTGCGAAATGGGATTATGAGGACATGTGTTTGACAGAAAGTGACCCGAAGACTTTATTTGTGAAATGTCCTGTGATTTTGATGAGACCAGTCCATTTCAAGAATGTGAGCGATTATGAGAATTATGAATGTCCTGTCTATAAAACCTCATTGAGAAGAGGTGTATTGAGTACTACAGGCCATTCGACTAATTATGTTATGCAGATTAGAGTGCCTTGTAAAAAAGATATGAGTAGACATTGGATTAAGAGAGGAGTGGCTTTATTAACCCAATTGGATGATTAAAATTAATGTGGTTTTGTTTTTTTAAAGGGAAATTATGAGAAAATTAAGAAATAATATTAAAAAAAACTATATATATTATATATATAAGGAAAAGCTATAGATCTTAGATATTAAAATATAATAAATAAGTTTTCAATAGAAACTTATACATAATAATAATCAAAAAAATTCAAATAAAAAACATGCTTTTGACCTCGATTTTCACCTCTTTGAAGCCTTCCCTTCGTCTTCAAGTCTCTTTCCTTCGTTCCTTCAGTTCAAAGCCCTCTGGGAGTTGGAAGGATCGCGATTCTGCTCATGAAAAGGATTTCTTTAATAAAGAAGATGGTTTCTTTTAAAAAAGATCTTCTAATTTAACAGTTTTTCCTTAGAAAAAGCCATGAGGAAATTATTGAACAAAGTGAGAGATACTGCAGCCAAAACAGATCCTGCGAGCTTTGAAGTAGAGACCTCGAAGGCCCAACACGAATTAGAAGTCTAATAATTAATAGAAAATGGTTAAAACTAAGGCTTTTTTCAAGGGTTTATTCAAAAAACATGGAGTTCAGATTAATCAAGCCCTTTTGCAAGATTTGGTCAAATGGAAGTTCCAATAAAAGGCTCTTAATAGAAGAATAGTTAAAATTAGATCTAGTTTATTAGAAATCGATTTTAGATAACAAGAATTCGAGTTCTTCTTTAATTTTATTAGAAATCCATTGTAAATTCATCTGTTCTTTATATAAAACCTCATGATCACTCATTAAAAACCTCTTAGTTTCCTCTTTTTCTTGGCAATTCTTCAATAAATTCATGAAATTCAAACGAAATTCATTAAGATCTTCATTTTTCGCTTTAGAAGCCAGGATTTTCAATTGTAAATCTTCTTCTAAAGCCTTTTTCTGTGAATTTAATTTAAACGAACGCGATTTCAGGTCTTTTATTTTGAATTCTTCGTTTTCATAGTAATTTTCTATTGATTCTTCTTTATTTTCCTTAATAAATTCCTGATTTTCTTCATTAAATTCATTAAATTCCTGTTTTTCCTTTATTTCTAATATTTTCTCTTCATTTTCTTTGATTTTCAAGTTAATTTCTGCTATTTTCCCTTCAATTTCCCTTAAATTAATTGATAAAGTCTCGATTTCTTCACCTAAACGCTGTTTTTTCAGGTTATTTTCCATTATTTCTCTTTTTAACTCCAATATCTCGACTTCAATATTCCTCCCTGCTTCAAAACCATTGAAAAAGCCTTCTTTTTCTTTGAATTTCTCTGAAAAACGAAGGATTTCATTAGAATTCTCATTAATTTCATCGATTTCCTGCGAAATCTCGCTTTTTCTCAATAAATCCTCTTCATAAAAACCGATTTCTCTTAAAACCTCAGCTCTTTTCATTAAATTCTGAGCCAAATCTTTCGAAATATTGACTTTTTCAGCTATTTCCTCATATTTCATAGTTAAATTCTCTTGCAATTGTTTTTCCTTGAGTTCAAAATCGAGGATTTCTAAGGAAAACTCGATATTTTTAATAAAATTCGAGGTTTTTTTGATTTTCTCTTTTTTCTCAAAGAAACTCGAATTTTTCTCTGAATGATCTTTTTCCAGACTTTTCCTTAAATTCTCCAAAAAAACGCGATTTTCCTCTAATTTTAAGAGATTTTGGCTAAAAAGCTCAGGATTTCCTTCACTTTTCTCTTTATCCTTAGGAAATTCTTCATTTTTCATAGGAAAATCTGTTTTTTTCGATATTTCCGAGTTCATATTCAGGATTATTGAGGCTTCGGTCTCAAAAAGATCATCTAAAATATAATAAAATCAGTTTTTTCTTAATAAAATAAAGGTTTTTCATAATAAAATAGATGTTTTCCTAATAAAACTTAAGGCTTTTTTACTATTAAGATCAGTGATTTCCATATAAATGCTTTGTATTTCATTTTCAAGGCTTTTATGTTGGAAATCGTGGTTTTCTAATAAACTGCGATTTCCATAGAGAAAAGTCTTGCATTTTAATGATTCTTCTATTGAAATATCGAGTTTTCTTTTGATTTCTTCATTTTCTAAGTAAGCCTTCTTTATTTCCTGCAATGAAAATATGAAACTCGTCAATTTTCCTTTGAAATTAATGAGAAAAGGCTCGAATTTTTTATTGTTTTCAGTTTCCCCATTGAGGACTTCGGCTTTTAGCTGCATTAGTAATAGTTTGGCTTCGGTTATTAATGAAAAATTCATGGAAATATTGGAAAATGATTGATTTCCAGAAAGATCTAATCTTGACATATACGAATCTAATGATGGAACAGAGGAATAATCGGAATCTAATGATGGAATTGAGGAAAAACGAGGATTTTGAGATATTTGGAAAAGAATAAGGAGTAAAAAGAAAAGACTCAAGAATAAAAGGAAAAAAGGGGTTTTTTGGTTGAAAAACATTAGTTTTTAAAGAAATTTTTTAAAAAAAGTTTTCGCTCCAAATCAGAATTTTTATGATTTTTTACAATTGCTTTTTTTCTGAAAAATAGCGGAAAAGTCGAAATTTTATTTTCAAAATTAATTCAAATTTAATTAAATTTTCCTCTCAAGAAAAAATATTTAAAAATTAATTTAATAAATTTAACCAATTTTATGTTGTTTTTAAAAAATTTTGTTATTTATGCCACAGATCTTTTTCTCAGATTTGAAGAAAAGCAAAAAAGAAGAGCTCCAATTATATATGTCCTAATTTCATCTTTATGTTTCTCCCTTGTCAGCCTTTGTGTAAAGTTCTCTCTCACAATCCCTCCTTATCAATCTATCTATGATAGAGCTGTGCTAATCCTCTCATTGACTACTGTCCTGATCTCCGGGGGCAACTATTTGATTTTTACAAAAAGCAGGAAAACTAACAACATCCTGCTAACTCGAGGCATGGTATCAGGTATTTGCCTGTCTTTCTTTTTCCATGCTTTATATCTCTTGCCTTTATCCTACTTTGCGGTTTTACAACGTTTGACTCCAATATATATCGGAATTTTGGGATTTTTATTTTATAAAGAACCATATAAACTGTTGCAGTTGAGCATGACATTCACAAGTTTAATTGGCGTTCTTTTAATTGTTCAACCTCCATTTTTGTTTGGACGCAATGAGCAAACAACAAAGGAATTTGATGATATTTTATTGGGAACGATATTTCTGGTGTTATCTAATGTAGGTGTCGCGTTTATTTTCCTTACCATGAAAAGTCTAAAGAATCGAACTAATGTGGTAGTGATCGTTTTCTATACAAATTTAATCAATTTGATTGTTTCGGGAGTCGGACAAAACTTTGAAAACCCCAAAGAATTGAATAGTTATGAATATATGATGGTTTTCTTCAGTGGATTACTGAGTTTTTTTGGACAACTCACCCGATCTCGAGCTCTCTTATTAGAAAAAGCTTTTCTTATCAGCATTTTGACATATTCACAGATTATTCTGAGTTATTTGTTCGATTTTTTGCTTTTGGATTCAAAAATCAATATTTTTGGAAATTGTGGAATTCTGATAGTAGTGATTTCAATGGTTTATTTATTATATAAAGAAGGAATAGATGCCTAGCATTATCATATGTTATTCATTTAAAATTTGGCTAAAATACCAAAAGAAAGAAATAATTTAATGGTTTTTTAAAGGAAAATTAAATTTTTAAATTTTTTCTTTTAAGATTTTAATAAAAAAAGGAAACAACTAGTAAAAAAAATTTATTATTATAAAGTTGAATTACACTTCAAAAAAAATAGAAAATCGAACAAAATAAAAATATTATAAAAGAAGTGTTTTTTTGGCAAACAAATAAATATCTTCAAGCCTTGTTCTTTTTAAACTTGAATAATTAAATTTATTTGATAATTTAGAAAACATTCACAGTTCAAAAACATTTTCAAAATAAATTCTTTAATTTCCTAAAAAATGAAGTCTAAAACAATATTAATTTACGTTTTCCTCCTTTCATTCCTGATTCTTATCGATTCAACTCCCACTCCCCCATCTCTTCGTGTTGCCCCTCGTTACAAAGCCATAGCCTCTCATGCTAAAACTTACACAGTCTATCGCATGGTCAACGGCACCGATTTTATTTGTGACTGCACTAACAACACTGAGGGTGGCACATCGACCTGCACTTGCAAACCCCAAACAACAGAAGATATAAAAAAAGCATACAATGCCTTAATGTCAAACAATAACAATGCATCTCCTGATGCCAGTGGAGCTGCTGCCAATGAGGCAGCAACCAACGACACTGTAGCCAATGAGACTGCAACCAACGACACCGCAGCCAATGAGACTACTGCCAATGACTCAACGACAAGTGAGTCAACAACAAGTGGGACCAATGAAACTGCCTCAACGACATCAACTAGCAATGACTCAACATCTTCTGGGAACAGTGCAGCAGAAACCACAGAAACTGCAAATCAGACAGAATCGAACACAACTGCACAGAACGAAACCACAGGAGCAGCTCCTTCCTCTGAAAACGCCACTGCATCTAATGAAAATACTCCAACTGCTTCCACTGAAGCCAATGAGAAGAGTGCAGCGTCTTCTGATACCACACCAGATAATTCATCAGAAACAACTGCAAATGATTCTGCCACCACCCCTTCCGCTGCTAATAACTCTCAACCAATAAGTGGAGATGTTTCAAATGGTACTTCCACAGCTGATGGTCAAGCTCAAACCAACTCCTCTGGAGATTCTGCTTCTGCTGCGAGTCAAACAAATTCCAACTCCTCCGGAGAAACAATTTCAAAAGGGCCTAATATGACCGAATTCTTCAAAAACGACACTGTTGTTTGGAAAGCTAATGCAAGTTTCCGTTATCTAGTGCCAGAAACAGATTCTGCGTATATCGATAACATGATCAATGGCTCGATCCAAATCGGGTCTTTTGCTATCGGTTTTGTGGATTCAACAGACATTGTGAAATATGCCTTGTGGAATATGAACTTGTTGTTTCTCAGTGATGATGTCCTAATTACATTAAGCGATTACTTATCAAAATTCAATTCCAACGACTCGACTTCCAGAAAATACAATCCCGTCTTAACCCAAATGCAAGATCTGTCGAGTAATAATCTATGTAGACTTCTTGTTGAGTATATGGTTGCTCAAGTAACTGCCAGCCCTACTAAGAGAATCTATGCCGTTTGTTTCACTTCCGATGCAGATTTGAAAAAAACTGATCAAATAATATCTGAAAAAAGAGTGGCTACATTTTCAAAGCATGATCCAAAGATCATGGAGGCTATAAGTTTTCATGATTTAGGCATTAAAACTGCGGTCTACAGAATTTCTAACAATGGAATTTCGATTGCAGCAGGATTTGGAATGCTTTTGGAACCAAATTTTGGAATTTACTCATCACCGATTTATGGCGAAAGCAGCTCATTAGTTTCTGGGTTCAGAGTAACTGATATCAAGAATTGCATTGTTGATTTTACAACGAATTTCCCAGATGCTATAACGAATCAGAGCTATAATGGCACTTTGAAGACCTCACAATGTATCAACTATACATTGGTTGTTAATACGAGGGATTCATTGCCTGCAGGACATGCTAGGATCGAGTATATTTGTGCTGTATCTCCTAAAGAAGATATTGCAA